>SXGT01852602.1_pt1 | contig 45306 bp, 32 predicted proteins | sample 3176221 | NCBI WGS metagenome assembly SXGT01 (sample SAMN11356862, study PRJNA531348) | freshwater metagenome | isolation source: freshwater sample F1-120 | place: China: Fuxian Lake, Yuxi | collected 2017-12-25 | reverse complement strand
GCAGAGCGATGAGTCGGATGAGCGGGTTCGAACGCAGACGACCCCGACGCGCCAGCGAGGGCGAGCGCGTCACTGACACTCGATCTGAAATTCGTGGCCCGATGAAGCGTTCGCCCTCGCTGGCGCTGCGGGTTAGGGTTGGCATTCGCGCAGTGCCTCCGTGAATCGCTCGATCTGCCAATCCGAATCCTCCAGGCCAACTGAGACGCGGATCAGATGCCGCGAGATGCCGCAGCTTTCGGCGAATGGGAGCTCGTTGTAGTGAGCCAGAATCGTGAACGGGCAGCAGAGCGTGAAGCTGGTTCCCAGATTCGGACCTTTGGGGATTTGCAGCGCATCGAAGAACCGCTCTGTCTTCGCGGTCGCGTCGCGCAGCACGACCGAGAACAGTCCGCCGAATCCGCCGCCAGGTCGGAGATGCCGTTCGTAATTCGCGCGATCGACTCGTGCTGGATAGAAGACGTCGGCGACTTGCGGTTGTTCGGCGAGGAACTCGCACAGCCGCGCGGCGTTGTCGTTGATCTTCGGAATCCGCTCGGCAACGTCGCGCGAGTTGCGTTCCAGAACGATCGCATCCTCACCGTAAAAGATGTCCTCGAACTCTTCGGCCAGCAGCGTCTTCAGCCGGTCGTAGTACGGCCGCTCGCGATTGAGCACCAGCGAACCGGCCAGCACGTTGCCGGCTCCGGAAAAGTATTTCGTGAGGCTGGTGGCGACGACATCCGCGAGCGGCAGCGTGTCGAGATTCACGCACGCAGCCAGCGTGTCGTCGATCAACAACGGGAATTCGTGCCGCAACGACAGCTCGCTGAGTCGCGCAACGTTCGGACTGCCGAGCAACGGATTCCCCGGCAGCTCAACGACCAGTCCGAGCAACGGCTCCGCCGCCGCCAACCGCGCGATCTCGTCAATATCCGCTTCGGTCCCGTGAGGAAAGAACGAGCACGCCCGCTCAACCGGTCGCACGCGCGACAGCCGTTGCTGCACCTTCAAGTTGTCCACATACGGAAACCCAAACTGAACGCTGCGCGCTTCCGGCCGCAACCGCTGAAACAGCCGATACGCCGTGAAGATCGCCGCCATGCCCGACGGAAACAGGTACACGTCCTCGGCCGAGCAACCTTGCAACTGAGCCACTCGTTCGCGAAGCAACGTCTTCTCTGGAGTTCCGTCTGTTGACGTCGCAGCGCGTCCTTCGAGCAACGCGACTGCCTGTCGTGATGGGATGATCTCTCCCGCGTGTTGCCAAAACGCTTTCGCCGTGTCGCGCGCGGAGATCGGCATCAACACCGCATAAACTCGCTCGCCGAGTGGGCCAGCGATTGTTGCGCTGATTCCTGTTTCGCCGTGAATGAATTCGGCACACCGCCAAGCCACGCGCTCCGAGGGAAACGCGATCGCACACTCCCCCGGCCGAGCCAGCCGGCGCTCGTACTCGGCGAACAGCCGCGCGGTGTCAGGATGAAAGAAGAAGCGCGGATACCCGCACTGCATCGCGTCAGTGACCGTCGGATCGGCCTCTTCATAGCCGACGTTGTCTCGCCAACGCGGCAAGCAGACCGAGACGGCGTGCCGTTCTTCCGGAATCGGCAAGCCGAGGTCTGTTCCTCGCCAGCGACTGACAATCGGCGGAGACGTCATGAACGGAAACATTCCTCTCGCAACCTAATTTCTCGTGATGGTCTCGTGCAGATTCAAAATCGCGCGAGCCACGCTCGTCCAAGCGGCGAGTTCCGATTTATCGAGATCAGCCGATGCCGGCTTAGCTCCGACCGTGAGCAGTTCGTTGGCGGCGGTTGCGTCTGACTTGTATTCATTGAGATGCGATTGCAGCAGGCGTTCGAGGACATCCGCCTCGGCCGGTTTGATCGGACGCGAGACGGCTCGGCGGAAGGACCAATCGAGTTTGTCTCGCGTCGTCGAGCCACCCGATCGGAGGATGTTTTCTGCGAAGGCTCGCGAGGCTTCGACGTACGACGGGTCGTTGAGCAGCACGAGCGATTGTAGCGGTGTGTTCGAACGGGGACGGTCGGCAGTGCATTCTTCGCGGTTGGGAGCGTCGAATGCGAGAAAGCTGGGATGCAGGTATTGCCGTTGCCAGTGCGTGTAGAGGCCGCGGCGATACAGGTTCTCGCCCGTGTCGTTTTGCCATTCGCGAGCCGGGAAGTTGAGGTACGCGAAATAGCCCGGCGGCTGATACGGGTGAACGCTCTTGCCGCCGAGCTTCGTCACCAGCAAGCCGCTGACCGCCAGCGCATTGTCGCGGACCAGTTCGGCGTCGATACGGAACCGTCCCTGTCGTGCGAGCCAACGGTTGTACGAGTCGGCCTCGCGCAGCTCGCGACCGGTGAGAGACGACTGCTGATAGGTCTTCGACAGGACGATCGACTTGATGAGCTGTTTCACGTCCCAGCCGCTGTCGGCAAACGTGGCGGCGAGATGATCGAGAAGCAGTGGATGGCTCGGCCACTCCCCTTGTGCTCCGAGGTCATCGAGCTTGCGCGACAAGCCGGCTCCGAAGAGCTGTTTCCAAATACGATTCACGAACACTCGCGCCGTCAGCGGGTTGTCTTTCGAAACGATCCACTTCGCGAGGTCGTAGCGTGACAGACGCTCGGCGCGGGTCTCCTGACCCCGCCGCTCGTCTGACCGCCGGTCTTCTTCCGACGCACTCTTGTCTTTCGAGGAGACCTTCGGTCGGTCGGGGGGCTCGGTCAGGAGACCGGCCCCAGCGCTGAGACCGACCCCAGCGCTGAGACCGGCCCCAGCGCTGAAGACGGCCGGGAACGCGGGGGTCACCTCTTCGCCGCTATCGTCCATCCAGTTGCCCCGTTTCAGAATGCGAACCATGCGCGGTTGGACCGAGGCGGTGATGAGCGTGCTGGGGATGCGAGCCTCCAAATCCTTGCGAGCGCTCTCTCGTTCGGCGAGTTGCTTGCGAGCGGCGTCGAGCATCGGGGCGATCGAGCGGTAGTGCGCGGCGAGTTCGTTCTTCTGTGCATCGCTGCGTTGTTCGGCGGCGATCGCCAGCAGCGAGGCGATGTTCGACGGCGGAGCTTGATCGGCTCGGATCGGTCGCGGGGAAGTCGCCACCGAAATCCGAAAGCGGCCGATCGTGTGGTTTGGGTTGTCGAGATTTTGCAGCAGCGAGATCGTCAGCATCGAACTCTCTCCGCCAACGATGTCGCTGACGGTTTCAAACACGGCGGTCTGCGGCTGGCCGACTTTTTCCATGATCGCCCAGCCCCACGTTTTGCCTTTCGCGTCGCCGTCGATCGCGGCTGCCACCGCCCATTTTTTGTACGGATTGCTTTCGGCTCCGCCCGTTTGTTCGTAGGTCGCGGTCGCGTTCTGCAACGGGACGGCTTCGTCGATCGTCTCGCCGACGATGTGCTTCACGGTGAACTCACTGAGCACGAAGTTGCCGTTGCCGGCTCGCCCCGGACCTTTTGCCGGCAGCGAATCGTCCGGCAGAACCTCGAGACGGAAGGCCGTGATCCCTTGCGGCGGGTTCTTCACAACCAGCGTGTACGTGTCGGTCGCCGGGTTCTTGCCGCTGGCGAGAATCGAACCATCGTCCTTTGCCGTGAGAGTAACTCCTTCGGCCGAGGTGATGCTGGCTGACTTGAGCACGGTCCACACGACGTGCGATTTCTCCCACGCCGCCTGGGCGGCGGCGAGTTCTGGCGTCGTTGTCTCCAAGACCTTTTTAACGCCAGCAATTTCCTGGTCGAGCTTCGCCAGCGCGGTTTCTTGGTCGGCGTTCGGAACTTTGACGAACGGCCCCCAGTTGCCGTCGGCGTGTGCGCCGGAGTACAAGCCCCGCTCTTGGATGTCGGCGAAGAACGCCTCAAAGCGATAGAAGTCGCGCTGCGTCAACGGATCGAACTTATGGTCGTGACACTCGGCACAGCCGAGCGTGATCCCCATCCAAGTGCCGGTCGCGTTGCGGACACGTTCGGCGATGTACTTCGCGAGGTACTCCTTGTCTTGCACGCCCCCTTCGGCGCTCATCATCCCCAGGCGGTTGTAGCCGGAGGCGATCAACTGTTCGCGCGTTGCATTCGGCAGCAGGTCGCCAGCGAGCTGCTCGATCGTGAATTGATCAAACCGCTTGTTCGCGTTGAATGAGTCGATGACGTACTGCCGAAATGGCGAGACGCTCATGTCCTGATCGCCGTGATAGCCAACGGTGTCGGCGTACCGCACGAGGTCCAGCCACCACATCGCCTGCCGCTCTCCGAAATGCGGCGACTTGAGCAGCCGATCGACGAGCTGTTCGTAGGCGTCCGGCGACGAGTCGTTCACGAACGCAGCGACTTCCTCGGGCGTCGGTGGCAGACCGATCAGATCGAAGCTCAGCCGGCGGATCAACGTGATGCGGTCGGCGGCGGGTGACGGTTTGAGATTTTGTTTCGCGAGTGACTCGCGGATGAATCCGTCGATCTTTGGGGCCGATTGAAAAACGGTATCACGGCTTTCGGCTTTCGGCTCTCGGCTTTCGGCCGGGCGTTTGATGGGTAGGAAGGCCCAATGGCCTTCGTACTTTGCACCCTGCTCGATCCATTTTTTGAGCAGCGCGATGTCGCGCGGCGTGAGCGACTTCCCACTTTCTGCCGGCGGCATTTTCTGTTCGGGGTCAGTCGAGGTGATGCGGCGAAAGAGTTCGCTCTCGGCCGGCTTGCCCGGCGCGACGGTGCCCGGTTCACCCGGCTTTCCGGACAACCCTTCGGCCGTGTCGAGCCGCAGATCGGCCTTGCGTTTGTTCTTGTCCGGCCCGTGGCAGAAGAAGCAGTTGTCAGACAGGAGGGGCCGGATGTCGCGATTGAATTCGACAACGTCGGGCAACGGAGCATCCGCAGCGACCGCCAGGTTCACGGACAACGCGAGCACGAAAACAAACCAGGACGAGGCACGCATCGCAGTTCTCCTCGGTTCATCAATTTCAGGGATGCCAGATTATCAGATTGGCCGGTCGGCCTGAAATCGAGCGAGTGCTGATCGGGACGAGTAAAAATGCCATTCCATCAGCGTCGGACGGTACTCGGCGAGGATCGCTCGACGAGTGGCCAGATCCAGCCCCACGAGTTCCGGGTAATCGTAGGATTTGGCTTTTTGGATATCGTCGATGCTGAGGATGGAACGCAATTCGTGTGTCTCTCGGAATAATTCCGCCAGTCGAGTTGAGATCGTGATGTCGTAGCAATCGTGCGTTTCGATCAGCAAGTCCCATTCGGCGAATTGCCGGTGAGATTGATCGGTGAAGATTTCGTTTTCTCCTCCGTCACAGTCGCAGACGATCAACCCGCGATGTCGAATGGGAATGCTGCCCAGTTCTTCAGCCGTAAACTGCGATCGGATCTTCAGGCGTCTTGCCACTCGGTTGAGCTTCGCGCAGGCGGCGCAGAGTTGCCGTGATCCTTCGTAGGTGTCGTAGGCGTAGACCGCCGCTTTGGGGACTCGCATCGCTAGCCCGACGGCGTAGTACCCTTCCGCACAGCCCACGTCGATGATCTCGGTGTAGCCCGCTTCGCAGATCTCAGTGATCCACGGATGCAGCTCGGACTCGTACGAGCCCAGCAACTTGGGGTACAGCGAGCTGGCAATGGAAGTCATCTCGGCGTACCGCAGTCCCGCGAGCGGGCCATGACGGACGACGGCATCCGAGAACATCTGATGGATTTCCTCCGTCGACAGTGACTGCATGAGCCTTCTCGCACCGAGGTGTCAATGAAATGACCGCCGACTCAACGAGCCGGCGGTCAGAACGAACAGCCGTTCCACCGCTGCGATTATCTTGGCGGAAGAGGAGGTGGAAGTGGCGGCGGTGGCGGCGGTAGCGGTGGGGGAGGCGGAGGAAATGGCATGAAACTGCTCCATTCAAAAGGTGGTGAAAGAACTCTGACGACAGATATACGGAAGCAAAGGGAGTTGCTCAACAGAGACGCGATTTTCCCTCACGGATTCAATGAACCGCCATCACGCATCAGGCGATGCCGTAGAACTTGCGAGCATCGCGAAGTTGCCGACGGATGGTTCCGGCGATCGAACCGTCATCTTTGGGAACTTTCCAAACATATTCGTTGGCCGCTTCGGCGGTGCCGAAGTCTCGTTTGTTAAAGCTCGGCCCGCCGTAACAGTAGTGCAACACTTTTGGACCCGCGGCATCAAGCAGCGGCATCGGCTGATCTTCTTGAAAGTTGGTGAGGCAGAGCTTTGTCGAGACGGCTTTGAGTTTCAGGCGGTGCATGGACATCACGAGAGCCCACATCGCGGTCAGCCAGGTTTTGCGAGGTTGGCCGTAATCTTCCGTGCCAATTGTCGGAAACAGTTCCATCATCTCGAACCAGGAATCGCTGAGCGGTCGTTGCCAGCGTGTGGGGATGACGTGCGGCACGCCGCCGTCAATGAGTGGTTTCCGTAACCGGCGGGGATTGATACCGGCTTGGCGACAGACATCGTCCAGAGTTGGCTGATGCTCGGGTGCGTCTGGTTGAAGATAACCACAATAGTCGAAGCTGATTTGTCGGTCGGAGAGGATCAGTTCGTCGTACGGAAACGGTTGCAGAAAGAGCATGTCTGAGTCGCACAACACAATGTAGTCGGCATCGGCCTCGACGTGCCTGAGTGATCCGGCGGTGTTGCGCGGCGGATAACTGATTCCATTCAGATCACGATAATTCGGCGCGAGTTGCAAGCGTCCACCGGCTGCTCGAATCTGCTCAAAGCCGGGCAGAAGCGGTTCACCCTGCTGGTGGACCACGACGATCGGCGGACGTCCCAGATGCGTCACGCACGAATAATGAAACAGCATCGTCTGCCAGACCAGATAGTCTGTGTTTTCGGTGCAGACGACGATTTCGTGTCGTGGCATGTTTCCGATTGTCGATTGTCGATTTTTGATTGAGGATGCGGTTCAATCGAAAATCAAAAATCGGAAATCGAAAATCCTCCATCAGTTGGTTGCTCGCCGGAACGGGCGCAGTTGCAGTTTGGTTTGATGTTCCACGAAGGACGTTCCGTCGGTTTTTCGACCGAGCAGGTAATCTCGCTGCCAGCCAGGTTTGCTCTCGGATTCGAGATATCGGGTGAGCCGCTCAATTTGTGCGGTTCGCGCTGTTCGCCATTGTTCGAGAGCTTTTTCGAGCTTCGGGTTCGTGGACAAGGGTTGGCAGACCGGATCAAACGACTCGGCCAATCCGCGCGGAACGGGCACGATCATGCAGATCGGCTCCCCTTGCTCGAAGCGGACGGAGTGATTGCGGCGAGTCAGCTTCCAATTCATGGTGAACGTGGATTCGTTCCAGTCGGTCTCGACGATTCCTTCGAGCGGTTGAATTCCATCTTTGATCCAATTGGACGGACCTTTTACCCACAGGTTGACGCCCCGCGGGGTTCGAAACAGATACGGCAACAAGATCGTGAGAACTCCACCGCCGAAGTGGCTCACGATGTAGTCCGATTGGCCCTGTCCGTTTCGCGGCTTGCGGACTTTGAGATCCGCGAGTTCCGGTCCACCATTCCATCGCACGCTGAAACTGATGGGGCAGCGGATGATCCACCCCCCCTGATTCGCGATCACCAGCGGCAAACAACGATAGGCAAAACGGTCACGACTCTGGTCCATCCATTCACGGTTGGACGAAGCCGGCTCAATCGGCATGCCAGCTTGAGGATTCAAGTCGAACGCGATGAGGCGGCGTTGGCGTTTTTTCGTCATGTTGACTCGTCGGGCCGACACGGAGGGATCACATCAATCGTCTTTGGATTTCCGTGGCATCCTGAGTACCGGGTGGTCGGGGTATTGATTACGAAACTTGATCCAGCGTTCGAGCCATTCCTCGGAGGTCAGGCTGGTGGCCGCACCTCCTTCGTGAATGCGCTGCGAGGACAGAATTTCGCCAAGCAGCTTCACATCCTCACGGTTCAGTTGCGAGTCTCCCGCCACAATCCAGCGGCTCCGATCGAATCTTCGAACGGACGAGCTTCTTCCGGAGGCGATGACTTGAGCCCCCGAACCTTCCAGCGAAAGTTGGTAGATCATGTCTGGCATTCGCCACGAAGGAGCGATCAACTTTCCCAGCGTCGCGTCCCAAGCGGTGAGTCGACCATCGCGACTGGCCACCAACAACAGTTCTTCGCCGGGCAGGAACGTCGCGTCGAAGACTTGGTCGAGGTGCTCCCGAGTCGCCAATTCCGCGCGTCCCGTGGCAACGTCCCAGATGCGGGCCTGCTTGTCGGACGAAGCGGTCAGCAAGCGCCGACCGTCGTGACTGAACTTCACGCTGAAGACCCATCCGGCATGCACCAAAACCGGACCAACATTCTCGCCAGTTTTGGTGTCCCACAGACGAGCCGTATGATCAGACCCGCCAGTCGCGATCAGCCGCCCATCGGGCGAGAACTGCGCGTCATGGATGAAATTGGGCGAATGCCTTAGGACGAACAGTTGCTCACCCGTCGAGGTTTTGCGCAGTTCGATCATCTCGTTGCAGCCCCAGATCACGAATTGGTCGCCCCGTGCCGAAAACCGAATCCGATCGCGAATCACAAAGCCAAAAGTCGCGGGCTTTCCTTCAAACGCCTGGTCCTCGGCGCGGACTTTTCCTGTTGCCGCATCCAGCAATAAGACTTGGCCTTGGTAGCACAACACGACGACCGTTTGGCCATCCGGGCTGCATCGCACCGCGATCGGTTGTGACGGAGTCGTGACATCCGCAAACACCGATTCAGCCGTTTCGGAATTCACGAACCGAACAGACCCAGGATCGTCGAGCTTCTGGTCTTGCAATCCACGTCGGGCGTCCTCTCGCGAGCCGCCACACGCGAGCACCACGAGCGGTGATTTGGGAACGAAGTCGGCATCACTGATGAGTCCGGGACCGTAGAGTTTCGGGCCGACTGTCTTCCCAGATCGCGAATCCTGAATTGCAACGCTGCTCCGAGACCGTCCATTGTCAAAACTCGAAGGGAGCCAGCGGTCACCGCTTTGGTTCAACCGCACAAACGGAGTCGACTCTGTATTGGCAATGGCAGAGTCCAGCGATTGTGCCTCGCTCAGTCGCCAGATTCGGGTCAAATCGCCCGTCCAGTGAGTTGTCGCAAAGGTCGCTCCATCAGGCGACCACACGCATTTCTGAACGGCGTCACAATGCAGGATTGGGCTGCCAACCAACTTTCCGGACGGAATCTCCAACAAGCGAACGGACTTGTCCGCACTTCCCGCCAACAGAAACGAGCATTGCGGATGAAAGCTCAAGCAGAAATTCACATGCGGAAATGTGATTCGCTTCTCGACTGAGCACCCTGCATCCGCATTCAACAGCAAAATGTCGAAATCTTCCGCGAGAGCAATCCACATCCCATCGGGTGATTGAGCCGACGCAAAGACGCGACTGATCTCCCGCTCCCATTCGATGGTCTCCAGATCGAGGTTCCAGCAACGAGCGGACTTGTAGTCGTCGAGAACCAGTAGCCGATCGTTGTCGATGAAAATTGGAGCGACGTTGGACGCCGCGGGCTGGGCGGGCAGCAGAGGCTTGGAATTAAGTTGGCCGATTGAGGAAGAAAAAACTCGGATCTGTTTGTCCTCGCTGCGAACCGCGAAACATTCGCCATTTCGAGCAATGGCCGCTGAGGATACGGGACTGCCGACTTCCAGCGGACCAGTCCGAAACGACTTGTTCGGAATATCGCGGACTTGCACCGTCCGTTCGCCGCCGACAACTAGCAAGCGGCCGTCCGAACTGAACTGCAGAGAGCTTACTTTCTCAGGGTGGTTCCAGCGGTCGAATTCCTTATTCGTGGGATACTCGAAGGCAATGACTTCAGCGTTGGATGCCAAGACCAACAGTTTTCCATCGGGGCTACAGGTTGCGGCATGGACCCAATCCTCGATCGGGACGTTCGCGCGGCTGCCATCAGACACGTTGAGTAACTCGCATGTGCCATTGAGTGTGAGAGTCAGCAACTGATCATTTTCTGAAGGGTGATAGCTCAGTTCCTTGATCCACACCGATGGCTGTGCAAAGGCCTGAATGGGTGTCGTGATTTTTGGCAACCACGATTGAAACCGAATGCGATTGTGCTTCTCGCGCAGCGGATGATTCTCGGTCGCGGAGACGGCATTCGCGAACCACAAGATCGCCTCGCGCGGATCGCCATTGCGATCGGCGGTCAGCCCAGCCTCGGTGTAGGTGTCGATAGTCGACTGCTCGGCGGCCAGGCGTGCCTGCTTCTCATCGTCGCGAGCGAGCTTGGCCTCGTTGGCATCACGCTTCGCGGCCGTTGCCAATTTATTGAATTCGACGGCCAGCCAAGGTCCGACGATCCCTGCGATCAGCAGCAACAACGTGATCGCACCACCCAAACTCGCGATCATCCGATTGTGGCGGCACCAGCGAGCGAATCGTTCGACCGGACCAATCGGCCGAGCCAACAATGGCAACCCCCTCAGCCAGTGATCCAAGTCATCGGCCAGAGCTTGCAGATTCGGATAGCGTGAGTGGGGATCCTTCTCCATCGCCTTCAAGCAGCACGCTTCGAGATCGCGCGGCAGGTCAGGCCTCACCGACCGAGGCGCTGGGGGTGCCTCGCGGACGTTGGCGACTCGCGCGATGATCGTCCACGGATCGCCGGAAAACGGAGGTCGGCCACACAACATTTCGTAGAGCACCACGCCGACACTGTATTGATCACTGTGCGGACCAATCTCGGCGATCGCCCCGCGCGCCTGTTCCGGAGACATGTAATTCGGAGTGCCGACGATTTGCCCATCCATCGTCATGCCCGACTCGATGTCCCCTTCACGTTTCGCCAACCCAAAGTCCATGACCTGCGGCCGACCCGCGAGATTCAGCATGATGTTGGCCGGTTTCACGTCGCGATGAACGATCCCTTCGGCGTGGGCGTAGTGGAGTCCCTCGGCGATTTGCCTCGTCCAATCCACTGCCGTCCGCAAGTCGAGTCGTTTTTCTCTGAGCTTTTGAGACAATGGGACGCCGCTGATGAACTCGGTGACCAGATACGGACCTTCGTCGGTCTGACCATTCTCATACAGCGTGACAATATTGGGATGATGCAGACGCGCCGCCGCTTTGGCCTCACGATGAAATCGCTCCATCATGTCGCGATCGTCGGGCCCGAACCGAGGCACTTTCAAGGCGACTTCTCGATCCAGCAACGGATCGTGGGCTCGATAGACCGTGCCGAACGATCCGCGACCCAGAATGCTGATCACTTGAAATCGTCCGACCAACTTTCTCGACGCCACAAGCGCATCGGAAGCGTAGACTGTCGGCTCGGTGGGGTCCGCCGAAGGGACGAAGTCCAGCGTCATCGCCTGATTCAGATCAGTGTCATCGTCGCTGCCGATGATGACCGTCCTCTTCGAAGCGGCGAGATGTGCGGTCGGACCACTCGGATCGCCAGGAGTCTTGAGAGCAGACGACGGAGTATTTTGAGACGTCATCTGACAAGACTCACAACGCGGCGGATCAGACTTGCTCGATTCGGAAAGGATCGCGCCGCATTCCGAGCACTTTTGCCGAGCGTTTTCTGCCATACGTATTCCAAAACCTCAATTCACCGCGAGCGCAGACCTGTATTGGAGCTTAAACACCAACGACCGATGAATCCTGAGTTGCGAACGTCCGTGGAACGCGCCCACGATGATCGCGGCTCGCTCCGAAACAGACCGCGGTTCCGTCTTCGACCGACGAAACTCTTCCAAAATCGTCCACTGCCACTCCGACACCAACACCTTCGCTGCCTTCCCTGACATGACGCGCCTCTTTGACCAAGTCCGCAGAGTTCCGTCAAAAATGGCGGCTCGTGGTCGATCAACTTTCGATGGCGGCACTAGCCAGCGGACGCCGCAGTCTCCAGCAGCGGGCGTCTCACTCCTACTCCGACTCGGACGAATTCGAGTAGGAGTAGGAATAGGAATAGGAATAGGAATCACACCAAAGGCGTTGCTTGACCGTCGGCTCCGACGGACAACGGTGTCCAGACCAGCGCCACCTGGCTGATCGTGATGTCCGCCTTCTTCGGTTGCAGAGTGAGTTCTTCCAACTCAATCGAGGTGGGATCGACGTGCGCGGAGAGCTTCTCGGCTTCCGCTTTGAACTCCGCATCGAGCGCGACCAGACGAGCCTGCACGGCTTCGACATTTTCTTCGGCTTCGTTTGCGAATCGAAGAAGTGCGGCGGCGATTCTATCGACAATGTGGGGCAGGTTTTCAACCTGCTCGTCCAGACTGCCGAGCAGGTTGAAAACCTGCCCTACGGCTCTACATTTCGAGGCATGCCAAACTACACCCGCATGGAATTGATGATCTGCTCGGCCGCGCGGTGGCTGGAAGACGGAGCGATGGTTGTCGTCGGCACCGGTGCTCCGTGCGCGGCGGCGATGCTGGCTCAGAAGACGACCGCACCGAATCTGACGCTGCTGTTCGAAGCGGGCGGAGTCGGGCCACTCTTGCCGAGGATGCCGATCAGCGTGGGAGACTCGCGGACGTTCTATCGCGGGCTGATGGCCACCAGCATGGCCGACATCATGGAGACCTGTCAGCGCGGCATGGTCGATTACACGTTCCTCGGCGGAGCTCAAATTGACCAGTTCGGCAATCTGAACTCGACGCAAATCGGCGAGGACTATCAGCATCCGAAAGTGCGTCTGCCCGGCAGCGGTGGAGCGAACGATCTCGGATCACTTTGCTGGAAGATTCTGGTTCTGACACCGCACGACCGGCGGCGATTTGTTGAGCGGTGTGACTTCGTGACGACTCCCGGATACCTGACCGGCCCCGGCGCTCGCGAGTCGGCGGGCTTGCCGCCGGGAACCGGGCCGTACAAGGTGATCACCGATCTGGCGGTGCTCGGCTTTGACGACGCGACCAAGCGCATGCAGGTCGAGTCGCTACATCCGGGGATCACGCTTCAGGAAGTTCGTGACCGCACCGGATTCGAGTTGCTCGTGCGCGAGCCGCTCGAAGCGACTCCTGCTCCAGAGCCGGCCACACTGGAAATCCTGCGGAACGAAGTCGATCCCTTGCGGTACATCATCGGCCGCGGGTAATCAACGATGACCATCGACGTTGACCCATGACCTCGGGCTACGACATCGATACACCGTGCGAGCTCAAGTGTCCAAGCAGCGCCGGCACGTCGGTGAAGACCTCTGCGAGTAGGCCGTGTTGTCGGCCGGTCGCGACATATTTCGGAATATCGTCGGTGTAGAAGCACTCGTTGGGGTCGCAGCCGATTTCACGCAGCGCGGCTTCGTAGATGGCGGGTTCCGGCTTGATGGCCCCCGCGCCGCACGAGGTCACACAGGCATCGAAACGTTGCAGGACATCGTAGTGGTCGCGGACCCACTCGAAGTGCGTGATGCAGGTGTTCGACAACAGCACGAGCCGCAAGCCACGCGCTTTCAGTTGGTCGAGCACTGGGACGATTGGCTCATTCAGCCAGAAGATGTCCGAGGCGGCTCGCACCAGGTCATCGAACGAGACCTCGCGACCCGTGGTCGATCTGAACCACTCGTGAAATTGCGTGGGGCTGAGCCGGCCCCGTTCGTAGTTCCACTGCACGCCGGAGTCGATCAGCAGCCGGCGCATGTCGTCGGTCGAACGGTTACCGAGCCGGCCGAGCTGCTCGCACATGCGGTCGTGCGAGAAGAAGACCAGGACATTGCCCATGTCGAACAGACAGGTGCGGATCATCAGAAACTCGCTGATTGACGCTTGTTGACGCGACGGGATACAACTCCTCCGCACGGTGAGCGTGGCATGATTGCAGATTCGCCGCGCGACGAACATCTCATGCCGGACGCGGTCTCGCCTTCTCACTTCCAGCGGCTCGCGTTCCGACCACGATCACGGAGGCAGGACTCTCATGCCCACGGATTTTGACGATCACGGATCAAGCATCGCCGAGCAAACGGCTCACGACCACGACTGGCCTTGTCTGCGGCAGTTCTGCGTGTTCCTGGAGAACCGCATCGGTCGTCTGCGTGACCTGCTGCGGCACTTCGAGAAGCACGATCTGCGGATCATCGCGCTGAGCATCAATGATTCCCATGAATGCGCGACTGCGCGAGTGATGCTCAGTTCCTACGACCGTGGCCGGGAGATTCTCAGCCTGTCGGGGTTCGCATACTTCGAGAGCGACATCATCGGCGTCGCCCTGCCGAAAGGGAGTCAGCCGTTCGTGACGCTGTGTGCCTCGCTGCTGCAAGCCGAGGTCAACATTCAATACACCTACCCATTGATGTGTCGTCCCGATGGACGCTGTGCGGTCGCGATCTCGGTGGACGACATCGAAATGGCGATCAAAGTCTTGACCGAGCATGGGCATCGTCTGGTCAACGAAGACGACCTGCTGGCGGACGATTAGCTGACCGTGGGGCACGTTTTCAACGTGCCCGTGACGAGCACGTTGAAAACGTGCTCCACGTCCGGCGGCGTCCGTTCTACGGGATTCGGCATTGGCACGTTCTCGAAAGCGCGGCACAATTGCAGCTCGGGGTTCGCAGCATGATCGGCAGCCGTACCAGCATGACGCTGGCACCATGTCACGAGTTTTCTCTGCGAAAGGCGTCGATGATGAGTCGCGTCGCAGGTCGGCGGAGGTTGAGGTCGCTGGGATGCCTCGCGGTTGTGGCCGCGTGGTTGGTGATCGCAGCGGCGGACGGACAGTCTCAAGAACCTGCGGCACCATCGAAGTCTCCCAAGCTCAACGCGAAGCTGACTTTGGATTTGTCGTCGGAAGCCGCGTTTCATCTCAACAACGACACAACTCTGCGGCGCTGGTTCAAGGATGGTCGGTCGCGGCTCGACGGTGGACAAACCAGCGAGGGGCTCACCCTCTGGCAACGGATTTTGGATCGCGGGGACGACGGCTTCGTCAAGTTGCGAGCCGACGGGCAGTGGTTGGAAGTTCGCGGTGAGGTACTGCGTGGTCTGAGTGAAATGCCGCCAGAGGGACGGGCAACTTACGAGCGATTGTTTGGCACTGCCGCGCGGCATTTGTTCGAGCAGTCGCAACAGACCAGTCGCTCGGTCTTCGCCACCGAGACGATGCGGAGGTATTTTCACACGGCGGCCGGTTTTGACGCGGCACGGTGGCTGGCCACACGCTGGCTCGACAAAGGGGAGACTCGCATCTCTGCACGACTGTTCGAACGATTGCTGTCTGAGCCGGTACATCGCGAGCGGCTGACTCCCAATTTGCTGGTGCAAGCAGCGGCGGCGCAGCAATTGGCGGGAAACGACATCCGCGCGAGAGAACTGCTGGCGAAGCTGGGTGCGACGAGAATTCGGATCGCCGGCGAAGAGCGATCGGCGACACAGTTGGCGGAGCAGCTTGTAGCTCGCCACATGGACGAGGTGCCGAAAGTTCCGGCAAGCATGTCGCGCGAGTGGTTGACGGCAAGTGGCAACTTCGCGCGCAACGCGGCTCCGTCCGGCAGTGTGCCGTGGTTGAAGCCGCTCTGGACTCCGGTGCCATTGGCAGCGAACTCCTCGGACCGTTCGGCAATTCAGGATTGGCTGGTGAATCAGGACGAACACAACACCCAACAGCTCGCGGTGGCGGTCGAGCCGATCGTCGTGCGCGGGCAATTGGTCGTACGCGAATTGAACGGGGTCTCGGCCTTCGATCTGCGAACGGGCCGGCGGTTATGGACGTTTCCGGCCTCGCTGCCGTTTAGCGAGTGGCTGCCGCGCGCCATGGCTCAAGCCGGAGAGACCAACCGCGTCAGCGCGGTGCGCGATGGCTTCGTGACAAACTCCGCGTGCGGCATGTTGTCGAGTGATGGGCGGCGCGTGTTCGCAATCAACATGATCCCCTGGGGGAGCAAACCGGCGGGCAACAAAGTTGTCGACGAAGATTCGGGGAATCGCGATCTCGACGTGCTGACGCAGTTGGTGGCGTTGCTGATCGAAACCGGCACATCGAACACGGGCGATACGCTCGTGGCACAGGTGCGGCCAACTTGGACGTTGGATGGCTTGGCGGCCGCGAGCAAGTTGGGACATCGTGGCTGTGGTCTCCAATTCCTCGGTGCACCGGTCGTCGTGGACGAGCAACTTTTCGTGATGGGCGAGCTATTTTCGATCGACGAATTCACGGCGGAGAAGAACAACCAACTCTGCCTGATCGCGATCGACGGCTCGAACGGCGAGCCGCTGTGGTGTCAGGGGCTGGCGTTGGTCGATGAACCGTTCTTCAAAATGCGGCAGCGCAGTCGCCGCAACCCGGTCGGTTCACCGACGGTCTCGGACGGCATGTTGATCTGTCCGACCGACGTTGGGTTATTCGTCGGTGTCGATTTGGTGACGGGCCGACAGCGCTGGGTACACGGCTACCGCATCGGCGAGGCGGGAGTCCGTCGCGAGTACTTTCCGGAATCTCTCGGCTGGGATGGCACGCCAACGTGGCCGGTCATTCATCGCGACCGAGTCTTGCTGCTGTCACGATTCTCCGAGGAGTTGCATTGCGTCGAAACGATCACCGGAAAGCTGCTGTGGCAGGTGCCGCGCGGCAACGCGGTCTACATCGGTGCGGTGACCGACGATCGCATTGTGCTCGTGGGTGAGCGCGACGTCAGGGCGATCCCAATGCCCGCGGACGACACGGTCGGTTCCGGTGGGAATCCCACACCGCAGAAGGTTGGACCAGCGAACGCCGATGAACCGATGGAACCGTTGTGGACTCACTTGGTCGGGCCAGTGACAGGACGCGGTGTGCGGGTTGGTGATGACTTGCTCGTGCCGCTGAAGTCCGGCCGAGTCGCGTGCCTCGATCTCGCGACCGGTCGCGATCGAGGTTTTGCGGTGACTCGGACGTTTGATCTCGCGGCCATTCGTCGCGGACCTCGTCCGGAAGACGAGCAGGATCTCGCAGAACACGAATTCGCGCCGTGGCCGGGGAATCTGATCGCGTGCGACGATGTCGTCGTCTCGCTGGGACTGGGCCGCGTCGCCGTGTATCCGCAGGCTCGCGCGGTGTTGGCGTCGCTCCACGATCGGCCGGAGTCCGTTGAACGGCGGCTGCTCGAGTCCGAACTCACAATGCTGCTGGGATCGGAAGCCTCGCCCGTCGCCGAACTCAAGCAGGTGCTGCAATCGGAGCTGTCTCCGGAACTGCGTCAGCAAGCGGAACGACAACTTCGCGAGTCGTTGTATCTCGAACTCAGCCGCGATCCTGATCAAGCGGACGAACTGTTGCCGCAGCTCGAGCGACTGGCGGGCACGACCGGCGAGCGAGCGCGATTGCTGCAACGCATCTGCGAGGTTTCACTGCCGCGTGATCCGGTTCGCACGGTGCAAGCCGCTCGTGATTTGGCCGCGTTGTCGCTCGATCATGAATTGGAATTGGATGAGCACGGCCAGCATGTCGTGTCGCTCGACACCTGGGCCCGTGGCTTTCTGAGGCAGGTGCGCGGTCGCGTTGCCAACGCGCCCGATGATGCGGACCGCGTCAACGACCTGCTGAATCAAGAGCGCGACGTGATGTTGAAGTCGTCCGATGTCGGCGGGCTGCGGCAGTTTGCACGGCTGTGTGACGATTGGCCGCAGGCCAGCGATGTGCGCCTGCGACTGGCGGACTTGCTGCTCGATCGCGGCGATTTCCAAGAGGCGGAAATGCTGCTGGCTCGCGATCGACTCTCGACCGATTCCCAAGTCGCCGCCGCCGCGACCGCTCGAATGTTGCGGCTGTGGGAGAACGTTGGTTTTTACTCGCTGGCAGCCAATTTGTTGGGCGAATTGGAAGACCGATTCGGCGACGTCGAGTTTTCGGTCACTGATTCGTTCGGTGAGACTAACCCGAAGCGCAAGCGAGGGTCGGACGCCGATTCGCCCTCGCTTGCGCGTCGGGTTAGTATGACCGGCAAACAATTCGTGGCGGCGTTTCCACGCGATTCGATGACGTGGCAAGCGTTCGCTCGGCGACAAAAGCCAAACTGGAACGTGCGTCGTGTGGTGATCGCCGAAGATCGACCGAGAACCAGTGAGCTGCGTCTGGTCGAAGGTTTTGGCAACGGCGACATCCGCAATCGAACGATGGTTCGCGCGGGCATCGGTGTGCATCTCTTCCAAACGCAGTCATTGTTCCGGCCGCTTCAGGAGCCGGGTTGGCAAATCGTCGATCGCGATTCCGGAGTCGTCATGGGACTTCTGCCGCAGTTGGATCGTTACTACCCGACCGGCTTGCCAGCGGGAGCTCCCGCGGGAGTCAACCATTTCTTTCCGGTCGGTGGACCAGGCCGGATGTTGGGCTTCTCGTTGCTGGGACGTGGTCAGACGGAACCGGCCTGGGAAACGGCGTTCGTTCCGTTGCGAGCAACTCAGGAGTTCTTGCGAGTCGGGCCAGTCGGGCCAGGCTTCTGCGTGTTTCAATCGCGACAGCATCTGATCATCGTCGATCCAGCAACCGGTCGAGTGACATGGCGTCGCGAATTGGAACCGCATTCGGGATTGCTCGGCGAAAGCGAGACCGGCCTGTTCGGCGATCGCGAAGCGCTGTTCGTGTTCGGTTCGGATCAATCGGTGTTCACGGTCTACGAAACCGCAACCGGCCGCGAGATTCGTCAAGGACGGCTGCCCGTCGATCAGCATCAATCGCGCCGCGCGTTCGGCCGACGTCTGTTTCACATCATCGAGGTGAACGGCGTCCGGCGCATGCGAATCTGGGATCCACTAACGGATCGCAACGAACTGGACGAGGCATTGCCCCCCGGCACCTCCGCGTTTTCGCCGCAAGTCACCAAGGACGGCGAATTGCTGCTCGTGCTGCGCTCCGGCCGAGTGCGTGTGATCGACGTTCACAACGGTCTGGTCAAGCTGGACGTGACGCTGTCCGAGTCCGACGTCCGCGGTGCCAACATTCTGCGAGCCTTTTCCGACCGCGACCGCTACTACCTGAATCTGCAACGAGTCCTCGACAACTCCAACCGGATTTCGATGAGCTATTTCCTGAATGAAACGCTGGTCCCGAATGCCGAAGTGCTGGGCGAGCTGTACGCCTTCGAGCGGCCAACAATGCCGCAACCGCTGGACGGAGTGACCGGCAAGCTCGGCAAGAAACTGTGGATGCGGACAATGCCGCAACGCACGGTCTTGCGGCTCGACAATGCTCGGTTGCCGTTTTTGATCGCACTGGCTCGGCAGCAGGATCGCACCCGCTCGGACAAATCCGCGCTGCGGGTCGAGGCGATCGACGCGCTGTCGGGCGATTTGCTTGGTTCGAGCGACCATGTGCTGCCGACGCGGCTCGTACAGACCAAACATGACCCCGCCGCCGCCCGCGTGACGCTCGTCGGATTGAGCACGCGGATCACGTTGGACTACGGCCGCGAGAAACAGCGACTCGCGCGGCCGGACCTTCCGTGGTAGCAGAGTCACCTGCAAACTAACCCGAAGCGCCAGCGAGGGCGAGCGCTCCAGAAAGCCATGATCCGGCTGTCGAAACCGTGTGAAGCGTTCGCCCTCTCTGACGCTTCGGGTTAGGGTGCTGGCCATTCGGAGCTTCACATCCATGCGAGCGATCCTGCTTGGGGCCAGCAACGTCACGCTCGCGTTTCCGCGGCTGTGGCACGGGCTGCGTCGAGCGTTCGCCGCGCCGGTGGAAATGTTCGCCGCGCATGGTCACGGCCGATCGTTCGGAATGTGGAGCCGCATCGGCCCGCGCGAGCTGCCGGGCATTGTTCAATGTCGCTTGTGGGACGACTTCGCCGCGCAATCTCCCTGTGCCGAGCCTCCACGAGCACTCATTACCGACGTCGGTAACGATTTGTTGTACGGTGTCGATCCAGACCAGATTGCCGAGTGGGTCGCGACTTGCATCGAACGCCTGAACGAGATGTCCGCGCGAATCGTGCTGACTCAACTCCCGATCGCCAGCGTGCTGAGTCTTGGACCTGCACGGTTCCGGTTCTTCCGCTCGTTGTTCTTCCCAAACACCACTGTTCAATTCGGCGATCTCGTGCCAAAGGCCGTGCGGCTCAACCAACACCTCGTCGAACTCGGTCGCAAACATGACCTTCAAACGCTGGAACTTCGGGGCCAGTGGTATGGTTTCGACCCGATTCACATCCGTCGCCGACACCGCGATCACGCTTGGCAAGAGCTGTTGGCTTCGTGGTTTGACGATCCACAACTCGCGCAATTTCGTGCTGCCAGCCCTACGTCATCGCTGCGTCAATGGCGGCAACGTCCTAGTGAACGGCGTTGGTTTGGCCGCGAGCAAAAGGCAATTCAGCCGTCTTTGCAAGAGGCGGATGGTTCGACCCTTTGGCAGTATTGATCCGCCCCAAAGTGCCGCGCTCGACGCGTCACGAGAGCAGCATCTCCAAGTCCTCGGCCGACAATTGCTCCAGCACGCTGCCGTTCTCTTGGAGAATGGCGTCGGCAAGACCTTTCTTCTTGATTTGCAGCTCGGCGATCTTCTCTTCGACCGTGTTGCGGCAGATCAGGCGGTATGCAAAGACCTGCTTCGTCTGACCAACGCGGTGAGCACGGTCGATCGCTTGCGCTTCGACGGCGGGATTCCACCACGGATCAAGCAGGAAGACGTAATCCGCCGCCTTCAGGTTCAAGCCGAGGACGCCGGCCTACAGGCTGATCAGGAACAGCGGGCACTTTTCGTCGGATTGGAATCGTTCGACGCATGCGCGGCGGTCGCGAGTTTGGCCGTCGAGATATTCGTAGACGATACCGCGCTGGTCGAGGTGATGTCGCACGATCGACAGCATGCTTGTGAATTGCGAGAAGACCAGCGTCTTGTGCTTCTCGTCGATCAGCTCTTCGAGGTGCGGCAGCAGGACATCCAGCTTGGCCGAACCTTCGCCGACTTTCGACTTGTCGAGCAGCGCCGGATGACACGCCGCCTGACGCAGTCGCAGCAGCGCTTCGAGGACGTGCATCTTCGACTTCGCCAGTCCCTGATTCTTGATGAGGCCCAGCAACGACTGGCGATAATGGTCGCGCATCTCGGCATACAGCCGCGCTTGCTCTTCGCTCATCTGACAAAACAGCGTCTGCTCGATCTTGTCCGGCAGGTCGGCAGCGACTTGCTGCTTGGTCCGGCGGAGAATGAACGGTCGCAGTCCGCGAGCGAGGAACTCGCGCGATTCCGGCTTGTCGGCGTCGGCGGCGTGCGTACGGAAGACCGTGCTGCGGCCGAGCATGCCGGGATTCAGGAATTCAAAGATCGACCACAAGTCGCCGAGATGGTTCTCGATCGGCGTACCTGACAGAGCCAGGCGGTTCCGAGCGTTCAACAACCGCGAGGCCTTCGCGACCTGCGAGCCGGCATTCTTGATCGTCTGAGCTTCGTCGAGCACGACGTAATCGAACGGGATGTCCTTGAGCACCATGACATCGCGGCGGAGCGTACCGTAGGTCGTGAGGATCACATCGTAGTTCGTGAACTCCGGCCGCAGGTCGGCTCGATCGAGGCCGGCGTATTCCAGCACACGCAACTTCGGCGTGAACTTGGCGCACTCCTGAGCCCAGTTGAAGAGCAGCGACTTGGGGACCACGATCAATGAGGGGCGGTGCTCTCCCTTCTTCCCTTTGGATTGATTCACGCGATCTTGCAACACCGCCAGCATCTGCACGGTCTTGCCGAGACCCATGTCGTCCGCCAGGCAGCCGCCGAATTGGAATTCCTGCAAGAACTCCAGCCAGCCGACTCCGTCGCGCTGATAACCGCGCAGCTCCCCTTTGAAGTTGGCCGGTTCGTTCGCGGACGAAACACCGACAAAGTTTTTGAGCTTGTTCCGCAGTTCGGTGAACTTCGTGTCGAAGTCAACGAGCGGCTGCGTCGCGAGCAGCGCGTCGAGCAGTCCGACCTGATGTGTCTCGAATCGCAAGTGCTCCCCTTCGGCTGTACCGAGTCCCGCGAGCAAACCGTATTGCTGGAGCCATTCTTCCGGGATGATGCCAAGCGATCCGTCATCGAGTCGCACGGTGCTGTCGCCGCGTGCGAGCGCCGCGAGCAGTTCCGGGAACGTGACTCGGCGACCACCGAAGTCCGCCTCACCGTGCAGCTCGAACCAGTCGATGTTCGACTGCACGCGGAACTTGAGCTGTCCCGCTTGCCAAACCTGCCGGCCATCCGCTTTGACCGCCCAACCTCTCGGCATCAAGTAGCGAACGGCGGGACCCAGCTCGCGAGCGAGGATCTCGACGTCGTGCGCGCCGCGCCGTTTGTCGATCAAGCGTTTGAATCCCGCGCCGACCAGTTGCGTCCAGGCGATCTCTTCCAGTCGCCGATTGCGAATCAGACAGCGCCCCGCTTGCCGTTCGACGATTGCTCCCTGTGGACTGCTGGCGCGAACCATCGTGCCGGAGTAATCGAATTGGACTTCGCCTTTCAACCGCTCTTGCTGCCAGCGCGGGCCGCGCGGCGTGTGAATCATGATCGCTGGCACCGGATCGACGCGAACTTCTTCGAGCTTGAGGTTCTCTGGCAAGTCCAGCTTCGGAGCGTTTGGCATGTCCAGCAGTCGGTCGACCAACTCTTCCTCTTCGCCGTCGGCGACCATCAACGGCGGATCGCGCCGCAACAATTCCGCCCACTCGATTTGCCCGGAGTCGCTCCAGCGGCAGAGCCGATGCGTCACCACAATGTCAGGCTGCACGGCTTCGTCCGCGGCCTGCTCAGCATTTGCCGCCGCTGCAGCTTTTGTCTCGCGCAAGTCGGACAGCTTGAGCACGTTCTCCGTCGCTGACTCCGTCAGCGACTCGTCTTCGGTACCGGCATCCTCGCGATCGAACTCACCCATCGCCGGGACGACGGGCGCGGCATGCAACGGCATCAGCACGAAGCCGCCGGGCACGACCAATTCGGCGGCGCGCATCGGCAACGATTCGCCGGAGCGTTCCCAGCGGCCCTGCAGTTGCCAAAGCTGATTGGCTTCGTCGAAGACCACGCTGACCGCCATCTCCCATGCCGGTTCGGTATCCCACATGATCGCGCGCGATGAGAGTTGATCCTCGTCATCTTCTTGAAATCGCAGCCGTCCGGTCGCACAGATCTCCGGCAGGAGAAGTTCCGCCAGATCGAACGGCACTCGGAAGCGATTCGCGGCCGCTTGCAGTTCGCTCTGCTGCGCGTACCAATTCGAGCGTTCGGCGACTCCCCCCAGCAGCGTCGCCAGAATGTGGCGGTCTTCTGCCAGCGTCACGTCATCGAAGCGGTTTGGCCGAACTCGGAGTGGTTTCAGTTTTCCCCAACTGCCGTTGTTCCGCCGCTGCCGTTGCACCAGTCCGATGACGAGCTGTTTTTCGAGTTGGCTCTGTTTGACGTCGATCTCATAGAAGATCTCGGTCTCTCGAAGTTCCGCTGACGGGGCGACCTCGCCCGCATCCATCGTGCGTCGCAGGAGATTGAGTTGCGTTTCCCACTCCCGCACGCGCGGTTCGATGACGACGGCCGCCGGTTTCATCTTGCGGCGATTGAGGCTGACGGGGCGCACCGCGTCGCCGGAGGGGACTTCGTCCCAATCATCCTCGTCGTAGTCCCACTCGAGCGGCTCTTCCTCGGTGGTGAACGGCGGGAAGTAATTCGGCTTCGACGCGTCGTTAATGTAACCCGTCTGCTCGGCCTGCAGGATTGTGGCCCAGACGTGCTTGCAGCGGACCTCGTGCGGATTGCCATGCCCGTTCGCACACGAACAGGTCATCAGCAGCGTATCGTCGCGGCGAGTGAGTTGCGTCTGGAACTCGGTTCCGTCCTCGACCACTCCAAACAACTCGTCGGCGGTGACTCGCGTGATCGCGACCCGCTCCGCTTTGACGTACGCCTGCCCTCGAAAGCGGATATCTCCGCGAAATTTGCTTTCCAAACTCGATGACAATGACACAGACGGCTCCCCTGTCTCCTCAGGCAAAGTCGGATGTGAAGCTCCGAAATTCACTCCATCGCGAGCGATGGCGCGAAGAGGGCAACGGTAACGGATGCTCGCCGGGCTGGGTAGGTCCGGTGATGAGATTGCCGTGAAGTTGTGGGAAGGGTCGAGTTGCGGTGTCTCCTTCTCCCTCGCCCCTTGGGAGAGGGTCGGGGTGAGGGATTCGATCATCGACCGGCCCTCATCCGGCCTTCGGCCACCTTCTCCCCAAGGGAGAAGGGTTGAATCGAGACTGCTAAGAGTTGTGTCGTCCGCACGCTGTCGGCATCGTGTTCACTCTTCTAAACTCTGCTGACCGTTCGACACTCACCTCTTGAGACCTCTCCGCATGGCGTCCGCTCCCGTCAATCTGGGCCTCATTGGCCTTGGGCCATTTTGGGAGAGCCGATTTCGGCCAGCGTTGACGAAGCTGTCCTCGAAGCTGAACGTCGTGGCCGTGTACGACAACGTCGTCAGCCGCGCGGAACAGGCCGCACGCGAGACAAACGCTCGTGTCGTCGGTGGTGTGGCAGCGTTGGCGGATCGAGCGAACGTCCAAGCGTTGTTGTTGCTGGATATTGGTTGGCAAGGCGCAGCGATCTTGCATCTGCTGAGTGATCGTCGCAAACCGATCCTTTTGGCAGCGCGAATGGATGCGACGTTGTCCGAGCTTCAGCAATGGCACGATCGCGCCGTCTCGCACGGAGTGACCATCATGCCAGCCTTTCCTCGGCGTTGCACTCCGGCGAGCAACCGTCTCCAGGAATTGATGGCCACTCAACTCGGCCGGCCATTGCGTGCCGAGATCTCGATCTCCCCAGCAAGTTTGCAGGCGGTGCCATTCGCGACCGAGTCGGACTTCGGCGGACAAAGTCCACCGCCACAAGACCCGCTGCTCGAATGGTCAGACTGGTGCCACTATCTTTTCCGAGCAGTCCCGCAACAGGTCACTCGCAGAGGTGATGGCCAAGGCTTGCGTTTGGATTTCCCGCGATTGGCACCGAATGGTTCTCCGCAGGACACTGGTATTGCGGAACTGTCTCTCTGCCTGAATCCCCCGGTTGCCGATCGACCAATGCTCGACGAGGTTCATCTCACTTGCGAACGAGGTCAGGCACGGTTGCTTGGTCCGACGACCATAGAATGGACCACCGACGGGCAACGGCAGTCCGAAGAACTGACCGCCGAACGAACGGAAACCGAAGTGCTGCTTGACCACTTCTGCCGCCGCGCGGTTGGCGGACTGATCCCTGTGCCAACCCTGGAAGACCTGATGCGAGCCAAGGCAAGCATCGCCCTCAGTTGAGCGTGAGCCGTCGCGGTGCAGACTACATCCATTCCTTGATCGGCCGTCCTTCGAGGAGCCGCACAGGGCGACCATCGGGGCTTTGGACGTGCAGATCCAGCGGCAAGCCGAGCTTTGAGTAAACCGTTGCAGCGATGTCTTCGCTGAGGTATTCCCCCTTCGCAACCGTTCCGCCATCAGCGTCTGTGGCACCGAGCACCGTGCCGCCAGGGATGCCCGCTCCGGCCATGATCGCGAAGCCGGTGTTCGACCAGTGATCGCGGCCACTGGCGCTGTTGATCTTAGGAGTGCGGCCGAAATCGGTCAGCCAGCAAACCAGCGTCTTCTGCAACAGCCCTTGCTCTTCCAGGTCCGCCAACAGCACCGGCAATGCCTGATCGACCGGCGGAATCTTGCGGTCCTTGAGCGATTTGAAGTTGTCCGCATGCGTGTCCCAGCCACCGTCGGTCACCGTCACGAAGCGAACGCCGGACTGCACCAACCGCCGAGCCAATAAGCAGCTTTGTCCGAATTTGTTGCGGCCGTAACGGTCCCGCAGCTTCGGGTCTTCTGCCTGCATATCGAACGCCTTTTTGGTTTCCGGTGCGGTGATCATGTTGAGGGCCGTCTTGAAGTGTTCATCGAGCGCGGCAAAGCGTTCTGGCTGGACGTCGGCCTTCTTCTGCAAAGCATCAATGGTGCTGAGCATCTCGCGACGGCGATCGACTCGCGCCATCGTGATGCCCTGCGGCGGAGTGATGTCGCGCACCGTGAAGTTTTCTTGGCTGGGGTCCGAACCCATTTCGAACGGGTTGTGCGCGATCCCCAGAATTCCGGCCGTGCCGCCGCCGTAGCGGCGATCCACGCTTGTGCCGAGTTGCACGAACGGTGGCAACACGGACTTGAATCCGTGGTGATAGCTGGTGACCGAGCCATACGTTGGGTACGTCATCGCCGGATTGAACTTTCGGCCGGACATGACCCATTGATCCGCCGTGCCGTGACTGCCGTTGAGTGGATTCCAGCCTCGCAGCAAGCCATAGCGTTTTAATTCGCGCGCCATGTTGGGCAGGATTTCGGTGAACTGCACGCCGGGGACGGCCGTGTCGATGACGCTGTACTCGCCTTTGACATTGACCGGGGCGTCGGGTTTCGGATCGAACGTGTCGTGATGCGAAGTTCCACCTTGGGTCCAAATGAGAATGCAGTTCACGTCGCTGCTTGACGAACTGCCGCTCTTGGCGGACGCTTGCTCCGCAGCCAATGCAAGCGGCAGTGAGACTCCCAAACCTGCCAGCGAACCGACCTGCAAGAAGCTTCGTCGTGAAACGCGTTCACAATCGCGGGTGGTGCCGGTGAGAAAGCTCAGCATCGCGTGATCTCCATGGGCGGGATCGGTCGGGTGGGATCGACCGCCGAGGCGGGACGACGAACCGTTTGGAGGGTGGACACTATGACCGGCCGGGAATCTGAAATCAACAGGTGCTTATGCCGGGCTGACAAATTATGCTATCGGCCGATCCCGCCGATGACGTGATTCGGATACGACAATTCCCGCCTCAAGGACCGCTCGCTCCTCCTAAATCCGACAGGTCGAAGTGATTGCCATGCCCACCAAACTGAAGCGTCCGCCGAAACGGAACGCCAAACCCAACGGCTCGCGGCCAACGATGCGTGAAATCGTCGAGGTTGCCGAGCACCTCCCCGAACGCCAGTTCCAAACCTTGCGGAAGAAGTTGGACGACATCCACCTCGCTCGTTGGTATCGCGAGCGTGAGGAAGTGGCCCAGCGAATCGCCACCAAGGGGATCACGGAGCAGAGCATCGACGACTACATTGTGGGGCGTCGCCGTGAAGGTCGTCGTTGACACGATGATGTGGGTGTCGTTCACGACGTTTCCTCATGGCTTTCGAGGTCGATTGATCGAGGCAGCTTTGGAACGACGGGTGCGATTCTTTGTTTCGCAGTACCAGTTGGAGGAATTCGTCAACACGTTGCTGGAGCACTTTGAACTCTCGCGGCGGTTTGCGAACAACTCGCGGCAGACCTTGGAAATTTTGGCGAAGTCCGTCGCGCTTCCTTCAAGAATCCCACGGTTTGTTGAACGTGATTCGAAGGACGACGCCATCGTTCAAACCGCCTTGTCCGCCAGAGCCGACTACTTGGTGACGGCGGATCAAGAAATCCTCAAACTGAAGAAGGTCGGCAACGTCGAGATCATCACCGCCGCTGAGTTCGCTCGGCGTTTGAGTTGGTCGCCAGATTGATGCTCAACGAATTCGTCTCAAAGGAGACTGACTGATGAACCGTGCGTGGATGTTCCTGAGCATTGTCATACTGAGTTTCGTAACGAGTGGCACGATGGCGGCCGATCAACCGACCGCATTCGTTGTCACACCCGCCGAAGCAAAGCTCTCCGGCAACCTATCGCGGTCGCAGCTTGTCGTGACTCGATCGGATGCCAGCGGTCGGATCGGCGAGCGATCCGAAGACCTGACTCACGGCGCGGCGTTTCAGTCGAGCGACGCGAACGTCGTCGTCGTGGATGCGCGCGGGCAGTTGTTGGCGAAGTCGAACGGCTCGGCGAAAGTCAGCGTGAAGGTCGGCGATCTGTCGAAGGAGATCGTGGTCACGGTCGAGAAGGTCGAGCCGGTCACGAACGTCGGATATGTCGAGCATGTCACGCCGATCCTCAACAAGGCTGGATGTAGCATGGGGGCGTGTCATGCGGCTCAATACGGACAGGGTGGGTTCAAGCTGTCAGTATTCGGCAGCGAACTCGATCAAGACCGCGAGGCGATCGTGCGCGATCGTGCTCAACGGCGGTTGAGCTTTGTCGAGCCGGGAGAGAGTTTGTTTCTCAAGAAGCCGACGATGCAGGTACCTCACGGCGGCGGCAAGCGGCTGGCGGTGGGATCGGTCGATTACGAGTGGCTCAAAGCCTGGATCGCCAACGGAGCACCGAAGCCCGATGCAAAGGCTCCGGAAGTGACGAAGCTCAGCGTATTCCCGGCGAAGCGACTGGGTGGCATCGGGCTGAAGCAGCAGTTGCGGGTCGATGCGACCTATTCGGACGGTTCGACGCGAGACGTAACCGCATGGGCGAAATACGACTCGATGGACGACGGCATGTTGGTGGTCAACGCCGATGGACTGGTGACGGTCACGGGACAGGGGCAAGCTCCCGTGATGGTCCGCTTCGAGGGACAGGGGGAGATTTCGCTGTTCGTGATCCCGTATCGCGAAGCGATCGAACTCACCGGCTGGACCAACAACAACTTCCTCGACGAATTGGCCTCGGTGAAGTTCAAAGAACTCGGCATCGACCCGTCGCCGCTGTGCGATGATGCGACGTTCATTCGCCGAGCGTTCCTCGACGCGATTGGCCAAGTGCCGACCGTCGAAGAAACGACTGCGTTCATCGCCGACACCGATGCCAACAAGCGAACAAAACTGATCGACCGGTTGCTGGGACTGACCGGCGATCCAAAGCTCGACATTTACAACGATGCGTACTCCGCGTGGTGGACGCTCAAGTGGTCGGACCTGCTCCGAAATACCTCCGGCCGAGCCGAGCAAGGCATGTGGGCGATGCACAACTGGCTGCGAACCGTCTTCCGCGAGAACTGGGGTTACGACCGCATGGTTCGCGAGATGGTCACGGCGAAAGGTTCGGTCTTCAGCAACGGCCCGGCGAATTACTTCAACGTCAACAACAACCCGACCGAGGCAACCGAAGCGACCGTGCAATTGTTTCTTGGGCTGAGAATGGAATGTGCCAAGTGCCACCATCACCCGTTCGAGAAATACGGCCAAGGAGACTACTACGGCTTCGCCGCGTTCTTCGCCCGCGTCAGCAACAAGGGAAGCGAAGAGTTTGGAGCGTTCGGCGGCGAGTCGGTCGTCATCGTCCGCAACACGGGCGAAGTGAGTCATCCGAAAACCGGCAAGGTTCTGAAGCCGACTCCGCTCGAAGCAGACCCTGTCGATCACCCGCTCGACCGCCGCATCGCACTCGCCGATTGGATGACCTCGAAAGACAACGGGATGTTCGCCCGCTCGATCGTGAACCGCTACATGGCCAGCCTGATGGGCCGTGGCCTGGTCGATCCCGTCGATGACATGCGCTCGACGAACCCTCCCACGAACCCGCCGCTAATGGACGCGCTCGCGAAACATCTCACCGACTCCGGCTTCAACCTCAAGCAGTTGATGCGGACGATCATGACCTCGCGGCTGTATCAACTCGATTCGCAGCCAACCGCGACGAACGCCAGCGACCGCCGCTTCTACGCGTACTACCGAGTCAAACGCCTCTCCGCCGAAGCGTTGCTCGACGCGATCGACCGCGCTACCGGCACGCAAACGAAATTCAAAAACCTGCCGCTCGGCACGAAGGCGATCGAACTCCCCGACGCCGAGTACCCCGACTTCTTCCTCAATGTCTTTGCCAAACCGAAGCGAGCCAGCGTCTGCGAATGCGAACGCTCACCGGATGAGAACCTCGCCCAAGCTCTGCACACGCTCAACGGCGACATCCTCGCCAATAAACTCGCCGACGCCAAAGGCCGCATCGCCGCGTTGCTGGCCTTCAAAGCCGCCGACGGCAAACCAAAGCCGCACGAAGAAATCGTCCGCGACCTGTACCTCGCCGCCCTCTGCCGCCAACCGAGCGACGCCGAACTCGCCGCCAGTCAAAAATTCCTTGAACAAGCCGGCTCACCGAAAGAGTGTTACGAAGACCTCCTCTGGGCACTCATCAACAGCAAGCAGTTTTTGTTCGTGAGATGATCCCCGCGAACTCCTGCTCCATGAAGGATCGCAACTATGCGAAGACTCGTTTTGGCCGTCAGTTTGATTGCCGCATGTACTCAGACGGTGTCTGCCCAAACGGCCTTTCCGATGGTGATGAGCCTCAAGCCGGTCGCCGTGCAGGTCGGGACAACCAGTGAGGTCACGGTCAACTCGCGGTACTCGATGCACTCGGCGGAGAGCGTGCTGGTGACTGGTGGTGGCGTGTTGGGCGAGGTGGTGCCGCCGGAGGTGAAGAAGGATGACAAGGCTCCGAACGTCGTCGCGTTGAAGATCAAGCTGACCGTTGCGGCGGATGCGCTGCCGGGAGTGCGCGACTTGCGAGTGGTTACGGCTCAAGGAGTCAGCACGGTCGCGCAGTTGGTCGTCGTTGAAGACACGGTCGTTGCCGAGCAGGCCAAGAACGATTCGGTGGCCGAGGCTCAACTGATCTCGCTGCCAGCGACAGTGTGTGGCTGTTTCGAGAAGGCGGAAGACTTGGACTTCTTCAAGTTCAAAGTCGAAGCCGGACAGTCGCTCGTGTTTCATGTGAGGTCGCAGCGGTTGCAGGATCGGATTCACGACTTGCAGGCTCACAGCGATCCGATTCTGACGATCCGCAACGCTCAGGGTTCGACGATCGCGGCGGCGGACAACGTGTTTCACGGCGACCCGTTCTTGTGCCATCGCTTTGAACAGGCGGGCGAGTACCTGCTGGAGATGCGTGACGTGCGCTACAACGGCAATCAGTATTGGGAGTACGCGGTCGAGATTCACTCGCGACCGTTCGTGCGGTCGGTGTTTCCGTTGGCGATCGCGGCGGGAAAAGAAACGAAACTCAGGGCGATCGGGTCGCAGCTTGCGGCCAGTGGGGCAGGTTTCCAACCTGCCCTGGAAGTGACGCTACCTGCTGGGCACGTTGAAAACGTGCCCCACGGGATCAATCGCCTGCGTCTGCCGTTCGCCGACTGGCCGAGCAATCCGGTCGCGACTTACGTCACGGCGTTGCCGATCGTCATGGAGTCGCCCGACGACAACAACGACGCGGTGAAGGCTCTCAGCTCTCCGCCCTCGGCTCTCAGCTTGCCATGCGTCATCAACGGTCGCATCGACGCTCCCGGCGATGTCGATTGCTTCGTCTTCGAGGCCAAAAAAGACGACAAGCTCTCGTTCGAGGTCAAAGCGCGGCGGCTGCAATCGGAACTCGATTCGACGATTCGCATCGTCAACGAGAAAGGAGCGACGCTCGCCGAAAACGATGACTTGCGGCTGGGCAAACGCGGCTCGCAGGATTCGTGGATCGAGACCTGGACCGCTCCGGACGACGGCAAGTACGCGATCGAGATTCGGGACATGCACCTGCGCGGCGGCGACTCGTTCATGTACGCGATCGAGGTCACGCACGCTCGGCCGTATTTCAGCCTCTACGCCGACACGGACAAAACCAATTTGTCCCCCGGCGTGAACGGCGTCATGTGGGTGAAGGTGGAACGGAAGAACGGGTTCACCGGTGCGGTGCAGTTGCACGTCGATGGCCTGCCGACAGGAATCACAGCTGAATGCGGACGCATCCTGCCGGACAAGGGAACCGACGGCTGCATCATTTTCAAAGCGACGGCTGAAGCGGGCCGAGCGGTCGCTCCGATCGTGATTCGCGGCACCGCCGTTCATGCTCAAGCGGACGGCCAGATGACCGAACTGGCGGCGCTCGCGACGACCTATCAAGAGACGTATCAACCTGGCGGCGGTCGCGGTCACTGGCCGGTCGAGCAACACATCGTCGCGGTGATTCCGGCTCACGACATTCGCGGCATCAAGCTCAGCACGACCGACATCACGCTCAAGCCGGGCGAGTCGAAGACGATCGACGTCACGATCGATCGTGCTCCCGATTTCAAAGCCAACATCTCGCTCGATGTGACGATGACGCATCTCTCGCTCTTCGCCGACACGCTGCCTCATGGCGTCACGCTCGACGGCAAGAGCAAAACGCTGCTCAGCAACGGAGCCACTCAAGGCACGATCACGCTGACGGCCGCCAAGACGGCGGAACCGATCGAGCGGCAGCTCATCGGATTGACGGCCAATATCTCACTGAACTTCGTGGTGAAAACGACGTTCTCCGCCGATCCGGTGTTCGTGACCGTTGTGAAGCCATGAACTTCTCGATTCTAGCGGTCATTCTTGGCTTCCACCGAGAAACAACTCGGCACGCTCAGGCCGGCAACCCGACCTGCCGGCGATCGGTCAGCAACCGACTCGTGGACGCTTCCCAGCGGTGTGCCCGGATCAATGAGGGTCGCGGCATTGCTGCCGAGCGCCCGAAAGCTGTTGGTCAACCTGGCTTTGTTGCCTGGAAGTCTGCAGAAGCAACAGTCGGCCGTCACTTCAAGAACTCGGACAGGCTCAGCGAGTTGATCTGCTGGATCAGTGACAGGCTGACTTCATAAAGATTCTGGTACTGAGTCAGCTCGGTGATTGCTGCCGCCACGTCCACGGATTCCAGTTCTTCGTTTTGTTTTTGCAACGAGATTTGCAAGTCGGTCACACGATCCTGCCACTGCGTCAGCAACTCCGCCTGCACTCCCTGAGTCCCCAGTGCCTCCAGCACTCCAGTGGTCATGCGGTCGAGTTTGTCGAGGTGCTGCGACAGCGCGGCGTTACGATCGGTTGTCGATAAACCGTCCGTATTGCGAATGTCGTCACGCAGACTCATCAAGATTTGAAACGCATCTGTTGCCTCGGGATTGCCACTGGACGCGGGCAAGCTGAAGACGTCTCCCGGAATCAGCGTGTCGAGCGTCTGCCCCGGACCAATCAGCACCTGCGAGCTGTCGCTGGTTCCCTGGTAGGCAACCTGTGTCGGTCGTCCCGTGCTGTCGGTGGCTGTCACGACGAACGGAGTCGTCTGGTTGGCGGTCCCCGCAAACAGGGATTGTCCATCGGAGAGTTGGCGATTGGCGATTCGCAGCAGCGAACTGATTGCGACGTCGATTTCTTGCGCGAAAGCTTCATCCATCGAAGGGTCCGACGTGGCGGTGTTCGCCGCTTGCAGTGCGATGTCTTTGGCGCGAGTCAGCACGTTCTTCGCATCGGTCAGCGCGTTCGTGGAAGCATCAAGCGTGATGGCCGCATCGCGTATGGTCGCCAGATTCGCCGACAGCCGCGCGTCGTCTTGCCGGTTTTTCAGCACACGAACCATCTCGGCTGGACCATCCGACGGACGTTGCAGGCGAACGCCCGAAGCAAGTTGATCCTGCAGCTTGGTCATGCTCGCCAACGTCCGCTGAGAGTTGCGGAGGATCGACTGAAATTGCATGTCGTTCGTCACTCGCATGACTGTCTCCGATTCAAATTCACATCCCGTCCCCACCGACCTCGCGTCGGTGGAACGATGATTGACAGCTAGATGGACGTGGTTTGAATGTCTCCGCCCCCGCCGAGCTTGTCTCGGTGGAGCGAATGATTTGCACTCGCGCCGCTAGTAGGCAATCAAGGCTCCACCGAGACAAGCTCGGCGGGGGCCGGTCCTCTTGGATCGTTCGTTTTAGCTGTCAATCACGGCTTCCACAGACACGAGGTCGGTGGGGAGCAACCACAAATTTCAGTAGTTCCAAGTTTGGCGTTGTTTGCAACCGCCTTTATCCCGAAGGGATTGCGTCACATAGCCCAGGGTTGCCCGCGACTGCGGGCTACCCTGGGTAGGGTGAAGGTGCCTGCTCTACCCTGAAAGGGTTGCGTCATTCGAGAAATTCCGATGACGGAACCCCTTCGGGGTACATCGACCGTTCTGATTCTCAACCCAGGGTAGCTCGCTTCGCGAGCAACCCTGGGCTATGTGACATAACTCCTTCGGAGTAAAGCCATATGTCGATCCCACGAACTTGGAACTACTGAATTTCCAATTATCGCAACTTCAAAACTGACGCTTCGGTTGACTGAGTTATCGAATCTCTAGCAGTTCGCCGTAGGCGTCATTCAAAACGTTGATGTATTTCGACGCGATCTGAAACATCCGCTGATACTTGAGCAAGTTGACCATCTCTTCGTTCGGATCAACGCCGGACAAGCTCTGTCGTTGTTCCTCCAGCCGATCGAACAAGAGTTGATTGGTTTCACGCTGCTCGGTCAGACCTTGCACGTCGGAGCCGATGTCGGCGACGGTTTGGAGGAAGTCGTTCGACAGCGTGGATTGATTCGGCATCAGGGGCGCGTCGCGCAGCGCGACTAGGCGTTGCAGATTGGAGCTGTCTCCCGTTTGCCCGTTACGCGAGGTCGCCAGGCGGTCGGCGTTGCCGAGCAGGTCGTCGCTGACTTTCAACGTGGCCGCGTCGCCGCCGGTGAAAAAGGCGTTGAACCCCAGCGCGCTCAATACGCCGGATGTGTCCGAGGGAGTCTCACCGTCTCCGCGAAAATCAAACGTGAATCCCGAGGCGGACATCACGGACAGTGTGCCTCCCTGTGAATTCACAAAGACTTGCAGGTTGGGGATCGTGCCGAGCGCGTTCGCCACGTCGCTCAGACTTTGTTGCACGGGATCGACGTTGATCGTGGTCAGCGTCCGCTGTCCCGTCGCGATGTCGGTCACGGCGACCGTCAGCGAGCCGGCAATCGGCGGTGACGGCAAACCGGCCGCGTTCAGCTTCTGGTTCACGTCGCGCACCGGTTGCTGGCTCGTCAGGTTCGTGAAGGCTCCGGCAACGCCCACTCCAGTTGTTTGCACGGAGTTGAACGCGCGAGCGACGGCACGAGCGAGATCGTCCATTCGTGACAGGTAGCGCGGCACGGTTTCACGGCGTGCAGCAAGGTAGCCACCAAGCTGGCCGCCGGTGGTCGTCAGCGAGGCGTCCGTCCCTTTTGGCTGAATCAAAACGTGATCGGTTTCATCGCGGACCACCTCCAACGACAAGGATCGTCCTGAAATCACCAAGGGAACGCCGTCCGACAACACTGTGACTTGACCTTGATTGCCTTCCAGAACTTCGATGCTGATCCGCTGGCCCAATTGTTGGATCAACTGCGACCGCTGATCGAGTAAGTCATTCGGTGGGCTTCCCGCTGTGATTTGCCGAGCGATCTCGGCATTGAGCTGGGCAATGGCCTTCGTCAGCGGGTTGATCTCCGCGACGACTGCGTTGATGGATTGATCGACATCGTCGCGCTGACGCAGCAAATCCGCGGCGACCGAATTGAACTCGCGAGCCAACTGATCGGCGGAAGCGACCACCAACTTTCGCGACGAACTGCTGTTCAATTGCGACGACAGTTGCTCCAGCCGATTGAACAGCGTTTCCAATCGCGCTCCGGCCGAAGCCTTTTCGTTGGAAAGTCGGCTTTCCAACTGCGTCGCCACCGTGAGCTGCGAATCCGACGCCCCGGTGGCGGCGGATTGCCGGACCTGTGACAGCTCGATGTTGTCGTTGACGATCCGCTGGATGCCGGTGACTTCGACACCACGCCCAATCGACAGCTTGTCCAACCGCAGCGGCGTCGCGCTGCTGAGCTGCACGACTTGCCGGTGATAGCCCGGCGTGTTCGCGTTCGCGATGTTGTTGCCGGCCACTTCCAACGCGCGCTGGCTGGCCTGCAACGCGGAGACGCCGATGGAAAATTGCAGCATGGCTCAGCCTCCCCACTGCAACACGGGGCCGACGTGCGCCGATTCGGTCTGACCGGTTGAGTTGTAGCTCGTGAAGTGCGGACCACTGCCCGTGAGTTGCCCCACGATCCGCTCGGTCAAATCGAGCGTCTGTTGAATCATCGCCGCGTTCTGCCGATTCAACCGCATCAACTCGTCCGACATCTCTTGCAGCCGCTGCCGGCATTTCGCCAACTCACCGCGTGTCTCGGCCGAGACAACACGCTCGAGGCTCGACAACGTGATTTCCTCCGCAGACTCCTGCAGACGTTCGGCCAATTGCTGGCGGAGTGCCGCGCGCTTGCCGCGCATCAACTCCCCCATCTGAAAGCTATCCACTTCGGCTTGCAGAGCCTGCGTGAGCCGCTCGCCATCGCGATTCAACAGCGCGAGCCGGATCTCACGCACGGCGACGAGCAGAACCGCCAACGTCTGCTCCTCTTCCCGCAGGTGCGCGATGATGCGAGCGTCAACTTCCACGGCATCCGCGATCGGTGTGTTGTCCATGATTCATTCTCCGCATTTGGAGTGCTCCGGCCTGACGGAGCTTTCCCAAATTTCATAGCTCTCATGTTTTCAAGAGATTAAGTGGCAACATCCGAGCGTCGCGACTTTTCGATTCTCGAAAGACAAAAAGTGACCCTTACAAAATGAAAAATGAAAAAGGGAAAGCTCCGTCAGGCCGGAGCACTCCAAATCGGCGGTCGTTCCGACTGCTGCTCGCGCCGCAATGTCTCGCGGAGCATCTTGGCCAATCCGAAGCCGCCGCCTTGTGACATCTGCTGACCGACGAATTGATCGAACATGCCGCCGTAGACGTCCCCCCCATCGCCGCCAAACATCGTCTCTGGGTCGAGCGTCTTCCGCATCTCTTTCAACAACTGTGAGGCGAACAAGCTTTCGAAGTCGGCCGCCACTTTCGCGATCTGGTCGTTGTCAGCCGATCGTTCGCGCGCAGCGTAAGCGATCTCGACGGGCGAGTTCGGACTCAGCAGAGGCATGGGTGAAATCGATGACATTGCAATTCCTCTCCGGGCCACTCACATAATGACCAACTCGGCATGCAGGGCTCCGAGTTTCTCTAACGATTGAAAGATGCTGATCAGATCTTTTGGCGTGGCTCCCAACGCATTCAGCACGCGGACCAATTCTCCCACGGTGTAGAACTTCGCTTGTCGATTTCGATTTTGCGGCTCGTCGTCCGGAGAGGGCGGGATCGGCACCGTGAGGGACTCGTCCGGATCGGGAGGCGACCGCAGCGATGGCGGGTTCGGCAGCGGAGCGGGCGAACTTCGCGAAGTCTGCGGTGAAACGCTCGTCAGATTGGGGTTAATCACCATGTTGGCGTGATAAATGGTGGTAGGTGACACACGCACGTTTTCTCCCACGGAGACTGTTCCTGTCCGTTCGTTGATCACGATTCGCGCGGGGGTATCCGGAGCCACTGTGAGCAGGCCGATCTCCGCGATGAATTCGGTGACGCGACTGGTGAATCCGGTCGGAACGCGGACCCGGACCATCGCTTGGTCCATCGCCGTCGCGCACGTGGGGAAGTTGCGGTTGATCGCCTGACTGATTTGTGAACTCGTCGAATAATCCGGGCCACGCAGCAGCAATTGCACGATGCCGTTGTGCTGGATTTCGCCGAGCACCTCTTTTTCGACAAACGCTCCGCCGGGAACGCGCGCAACGGTCGGATGATTGAGCTGACCGTTATTTGCGCCACGGGTTCGAGCGCCGCCGATCGAGAGTTGTCCCTGAGTCACGGCATAGACTTGGCCGTCGGAGCCAGCCAGCGGCGTCCGAATCAACGTGCCACCCTCCAAGCTGGCACCGCCTCCAATCACCGAGACGACCACGTCCAGCTTGCTCCCTTTGTGAGCGAACGGAGGCAACTCCGCGGTCACACCGACCAAGGCGATGTTCGGTGACTTGAACACATTGTCCAGCAACGACTGCCGAGCGATCGCGGTGGTGACGTCCAACTTACGGAGCATGTCGATCGCCACCTGCTGCGTCGCCAAATCGGTTCCTCCGGTGTTGTTCAATCCGATGACCATTCCGATGCCGAACAGTTCGTTTCCGCGAGCACCTTTGACCGTGGTGATGTCCTTAATGCGAATCTCCGCGCGAGCCGACGGAGCGGCGGCGGCGAACGCGACGATTGCCAGCAGGGCCAAGGTTGCTCGATTCATCATCCGTTCCTTTCGCGATTACCACGGCCAAACTTTGTTGCCGACACGGCCCAACCAGCCTTGATTGGTGAACCGCGATTCGACTCCCGTCCCTTCGTAAGCCACGTTGAAGTTCGCGATGGAACGCGACTCCACGGAATTCCGCTGATCGACATCGTTGGGACGAACGACTCCGGAGATGCGCAGCAGTCGCGTCTCGTTCGACACGACACGCTTGCGATAGCCCTCAATGACGAGGTTCCCGTTCGGCAGGACGTCCATGACCGTCACGGTCATTTGATCGAGGAATTTCCGATCGTTCTCGTACTCGGACTTGCCGTTGAACGCGCGATCGGACGACTGATTCGCATTGAACTCAGCGGCGGCTTCGCGGCTGGCTCCGTTCGATGAGGTTTTCCCCGCGAAGTTGAACTTGCCGGAGGTGGCGTTGCTCTTGTCGAGCGTCCGCTCTTCCGAGTTCGAAGCCCCGGTCACTTCGCGGACCACAACGGTCAGCAAGTCGCCGACACGTCTCGCTCGATTGTCCACGAACAAATAACCGTTGCGCTGGTCCCGCCGATCCCAAATCGAATCGGCCTCGCCGCTCTTGACCAGCAAGACCGACGCCACGCTGCTGAGTGCCAGCAACACAAATCTTCCAACGCGACGTTTCATCGCGGAACTCCTTTTCAGTTTTTCAATGAGATTCTCAATCAACCACCTCGACCTCGGACGCGCTTAACACGCGTGCGGAGATCAGAGCGTTCGAGTGGATGTTTTTGACTTTGATTACGTCCCCCGCGCGGCCTTCCTTCTGAGCCTCGCCAGCCATTTCAACGTGCAACGCCCCGCTGTGGGCAATGACTTTGACTCGATCAAGCCGCTTCACAATTGGCGGTCCGACTACCCGAACCACTGGCTCAAGATCACCCGTTTTGAGGACATGAGCGGCCGGAAGGATTCGCTTGGCCTTCTGCCCCACCAGTTGATCTGATGACGAGCTGAAGCCGGTCAGTTGAGTCACGTCCTGTCGACCAAACTCCAGGTCCGAGGCCACAATCACTTGGCCGCGAGCGATTGGCTGAGATGTCACCAGGACTTTCTCGAAATGCCGCACTTCAAACGGCAGAGCGACTTCGAGCGTTCGCTGACCCGTGACCTGCCGCACAATTTGCAGCGTGATTCGTCCGAGCGGTGTTCCTGTGGATCGCCACTCGGCACTGAATGTTGCCGACGTCGGACTGTCCCGCAGTTCGCGCGGCAACGGCTGAACCAATTGCACGACGATGTCCTCCTCCGGCCACGGCAACTGCTTTTTCAAGCAGGCTTGAACAGCCGCAAGCACCGCCTGTTCCGTGCTCAAATGCATATTCGCCGTTCGCGACTGTGACGCCAATTGGACCACGGTTTGCGCTTTGGCAAGCTTGTTTGTGGAAGCCGGCAATGTGGAACCGCGAATCGACACGAGTCGCGGATCGACGCCCGCAAGTCGCAATCGAAACTCGATCTGCCGGGGCGAAATATCGAGTGACTCGCTCGCTGCCGGTGCGTCGTCCAAGTCGAGTGCCGCGATTCGCTCACGCAACGCCTCATCACCGCCGCTGAGGTCCGCAACGTCCACAATTCGCACGACGTCGGAGAGCGTTCGCGTTTGTGGACGCAGCGTGATCATGACACGAGCGACGGCTCGGTTCTCCGATCGCACGCTGTTGCCAAAAACGAGCAAGACAATCAGCACACCCGCCGAAAGTCGAAAGCCGAAAGCCGAATGCCGTAATCCTTTTTTTGAGAGAGCGTCCATCGCGTTACCTCACCATTCCGTTGGTGGCTTGCAGCATCTGGTCGCTGGTGAGAACCGCTCGCTGACTCGCCTCGAACGCGCGTTGCGCGGTGATGAGCCGAATCATCTCGGTCACGACTTGCACGTTGGATCGTTCCAGAAAGCCCTGCTGCAAACTGCCGAAGCCGTTGTCTCCCGGTGTGCCGGGCAGCGGTTGACCGGAGGCGGTCGTTGCGGCAAACAGGTTGCGACCTTCGGAGCTGAGTCCGCTGTTGTTCGAAAATCGCGAAGTCAGAATTTGGCCGGCCTGTTGCGACTGATTCTGAGCGTCGGTGTAGGAGACCGCGCCGTCCGCACCCACCGTGATTGCCAGCGCATCCGGCGGAATGGTCACCGGCGGTTGTAACAGAAAGCCATCTGCCGTCACGAGCTGACCGGTCGAGTTTGTGCGAAACGAACCATCACGCGTGTAACGCGAATCGCCGTTTGGCAGTTGCACCTCAAAGAAGCCCTCGCCGTTGACCGCCAGATCCAACAAGTTGTTCGTGTTTTCGAGATTGCCGACCGAAAAAATCTTGGTGATGCCGGAAGTCCGCACGCCACTGCCGATCTGAATGCCCGTGGGAACTTCGGCTCCGTTGGCTCCCTGTGTTCCCGGAGCACGAACGGTTTGATACAGCAGGTCTTGGAATTCGACCTGGCTGCGCTTGAAGCCGGTCGTGTCCACGTTGGCGAGGTTATTGGCGGTCGCATCAACGACTGTCTGCTGAGCCAACATGCCCGACGCGCTGGTGAAGAGAGCTTTAATCATGACCGTTACCTCCCTGTGGGCCGAGTGGTGAGACCGATGGCATCGCCGATGGCTCGCAACGCGCGCTGTGTCGCCTCGAACTGCCGCAGCCCGGTCGTCATCTGCACCATCTCTTGGACGGCCGATGTGTTGGACATCTCGCGCACGCCCTGCCGAATGTCCGGCTGTTCGACTTCCGTCGGATCAACTCCTTTCGGAGCCGCGAAACTGCAACCGCTGACTCGCTGCAACTTCGACGTGTCGGCGAACTCGACGATGCGAAGCTGGTCCACTTCCGAGCCGTTCGCCAGGATTCTTCCGTCGCCAGAGATTTGCAGGTCCGCGATCCCCGACGGCAGAGTGATGTCTCCCCCTTGTCCTTGTACCGCGAAACCTTCGGACGTCACCAATTGGCCTTCGCTGCCGATCCGAAAGACGCCGCTCCGCGAATACGTCGGTCCGTTTGGTCCATCAAACACGAACAGGCCAGAGCCGCCGATCGCGACATCGAGCGGATTCCCGGTCTGCTCAAAGCCCCCCGGAGTTTGGTCCGCATGAACGCTGACGCTCGGCCCAACGAAGTCGTCCGCACCGCCGCTGGCATCAAATTGCACGATCTCACGCCGATAGCCCGGCTTACCGGCGTGCGCAAGATTCTGCGCAGCGACGTCCTGCTGATGTGACGTCGCCAACATTCCGCCAGCCGCACTGTACAACCCTCGTATCACGGCCCGTCCCTGCGCCGGTGGAGTTGATGGATCGCCGTCTCGCCCCAATCGATTCTGACGAGTCGCCGCTTCTCAGAATCGACACCCACAAGAGAAAGAATGATCGTTGACGAACTAGCCAACCAATCTCCCCTGGTTCTCCAGGTTCTCGCGGTTTTCGCAGACCTCCAACCCTCCGCATGTTCATAGCCATACGGCGTTGCTGCACGCGCCTCGACCAGAATGGTACTTCCGCAGCTTGGTTGAGCTGCGTCGCTATGAGGATGGCTCTTCAACGCAATCGAGCGGCATTATTGGGAAGGAATGCCCCATTGGTCGGACACTTGGCGCTGGTGGTAAACACGAGCGTTGAATACGAATCGTGAGATCACATCGAGTTCATTCCGTGATCGTCAAACGGGCCGGATCGGCCGCGCGTGCCTCGCTTGGCGGGGGAAAATCTGCGTGCTGCTGGCTGGCTCGGTGCGAGCGGTTGATTCTTTGGATAATTGATCGCGCAGAAACAACGGCAGGTCAGAGCGTCCGCCGCGTTGGTAATCGCGAAGCAATGTTGGCGCGAGATCGTCGGCATCGCGGCCGAGTTGCACTGTCGCAAACTCGAAGACCAACTCCGTCAGCTTCAGCAATGGGATGCCCACGAAGCGGCCGAGGCGTTCGAAAAGCCAGTCGGTCTGCCGCCAAAGCGTCCAGAAGGGGGATTCGTCACGCCACAGCAGCGGAAGGGTTTCGACGAAGTTGCCACTGTTGCCGAGCAAGTCCCATGCGCGAGCGAAGCGGCGCAGTCGGCCGAGATCGGCGGCGGACAGCACGCGGGTGCTGAGCACTTCATACGGGGCGGAAGGGCTGTAGATCATTTGTTCGGCTGCGTCGTGGCGGATGATCGGAGTGCCGCGCAGGCGTTTCAGAATGCCGAGTTGAATTTCTTGCGGACGCAGCGCTAGCAAGCGATCGAAGCCGGCGGCAAAACTGTCGAGCGTCTCACCCGGCAGGCCGGCGATCAGGTCGGCGTGGATGTGGACGCCGGTCTGCTCGCGCAGGAAGCGGAAATTGGCGACGAGTTGCTCGTTGTCCTGCTTGCGGCTGATGAGTTCGGCGACGTCGTCGTTGAAGGTCTGTACGCCGACCTCGAATTGCAGCACCGCTGGCGGGAACTGCACGATCAATTCACGCAGCGAGTCCGGCAGACGGTCGGGGATCATCTCGAAGTGCAGGAACAATCCTGGCCGCATCCGGTCGAGAAAGAATTGCAGGATCGCTCGGCTGACGCGCGGATTCAGGTTGAACGTCCGATCGACAAACTTGAACGCCTGGCAGTCTCGATCGAGCAGCCGTTGCATCGCGGCCAAAAACGAGTCGAGCGGAAACTGACGCACGGGGATGTCGAGTGCCGACAAACAGAACTCGCAGGTGAAGGGGCAGCCGCGCGAGGCTTCGACGTAGATCACTCGGTGCGCGATGTCCTCGTCGGAATAGAAATCGTAGGGCAGGACCAGGTCGTCCAATCGTGGCAGTTCCGCCGCGATGATCTTGTCGGGTGGGCGTGTACCCTCCAACAGCGTGCGACACAACTTGGCGACAGCGACGTCTCCCTCGCCGGTAATGACGTAGTCGGCGAGTTGCACGATCGGTTGCTCATCGGCCTCGAAGCTAACCTCCGAGCCGCCGAGAATCACGACGATGTCGGGACGTAACCGTTTCAGCGCGGCGACCAATCGCGTGGCGTGGTCGATGTTCCAGATGTAGACGCCCAGGCCGACGATCTTCGGGTTGCGCGAGACGATCGCGTCGAGCACCTCCAGCGTTGCGTCGTTGATCGTGAACTCGATCATTTCCGCCCGCGACTGCAACTCGCCGAGATTGGCGAACAAGTACCGCAACCCGAACGCACAGTGCGGGTACTTGGCATTCAACGTGGTCAACAGGATCTCCGGCATGTCGGCCACTGTAACGAATGCGATACGATGCAGCCCATTCGCGAGCACGAGGGAGGGCGAGGCTCCCGCCGAGCCGTGACCGAGAACGACACAATATCCCCACACCGGCTCGGCGGGAGCCTCGCCCTCCCAGTTTTCACGTCGTGCCCTGTCCGATCGCGAATGACCTCATGCACCTGATCGCCGCCACCACATTCGGACTCGAAGCTGTCGTTTCGCGAGAGCTCAAGCAGCTTGGCTACGAAAAACAGTCGACCGAAGACGGCAAAGTGACGTTTGAAGCCAACGCGGCGGCGATCGCGCGAGCGAACTTGTGGCTGCGATCCGCCGAGCGGGTGCTGGTGCAGGTCGGGCAGTTTGAGGCTCGCGACTTCGGCGAGTTGTTCGACCTCACGAAGGCGTTGCCGTGGGAGGAATGGTTGCCGGAGAACGCCTACTTTCCGGTGCGCGGTCGCTCGGTGCGGTCGCAGTTGCACAGCACGCCGGATTGCCAGGCAATCGTGAAGAAGGCGATCGTCGAGCGGCTCAAGCAGAAGTATCAAAAGGTCTGGTTTCAGGAGAACGGCCCGACGTTCACGATCGAAGTCTCGCTGCTGAAGGACCGAGCCACGCTGACCATCGACACGACCGGGCCGGGCCTGCACAAGCGCGGGTATCGCAAGCTAGTCGGTGAGGCCCCGCTGAAAGAGACGCTCGCCGCCGCGCTGATTCAGTTGAGCTACTGGAACTCCAGTCGCATGTTGCTCGACCCGTTCTGCGGCAGCGGGACGATCCCGATTGAGGCGGCACTGCTGGGCCGCAAGCTCGCCCCGGGATTGAACCGCACGTTCGCTTCCGAGGAATGGCCGATCGTGCCTCGCGAAGTTTGGGAGCAAGCTCGCGAAGAAGCCCGCAGCGTCGCGCTGCCGAAACTCGACGCGCCGATCGTCGGCAGCGACATCGATCCGCACGCCATCAAGCTTGCCAAGCATCACGCGCTGGAGTCCGGCGTCGCGACCGACTTGCGATTCGAGCATCGCGACTTCGCTCAAATCGCCGGGCCCGACCTGTTGCCCTACGGCTGCTTGATCGCCAACCCGCCGTATGGCGAGCGACTTGGCGAACTCGACGAAGCGGAAGCGCTCTACGCTCGGTTGGGAGCCTTCTGCAACCGGCTCAATGCGTGGTCAGTCTACGTGCTGACCTCACACAAAGAGTTCGAGCGCCTCTTCGGACAAGCCAGCGACCGCCGCCGCAAGCTCTTCAACGGCCGCATCGAATGCACCTACTACCAGTTTCAAGGGCCGCCGCCGCCGAGCACCACTCAAACTCCAAGCTCCGAAGGCAACGCATGAATGGCGGGTGGAATCTTGGAATCGGGGTCAGGTCTTCAAATTTCATTTTTGGCGTCGCGAACGGAGCGCGATGTGAATTGGAAAGATGATGTGAATGAGTGTCGAAGGTGGATTGTGGAGCCAAAAATGAAATTTGAAGACCTGACCCCTGACCGGTTCAACGGGCCATGGCAAGTGCTCGGCTCGGCCGAAATGTATCGCGACCCGTGGGTGGTGCTTCGCAAGGACGACGTGATTCGACCGGATGGTCGGCCGGGGACACACACGGTCACGCGGTTCAAGGACGGCGTGTCGGTGCTGCCGCTCGACGACTGCGGGCATGTGTTTTTGACCGAGGAGTTTCACTACGCACAGGGGCGTCGCGGAATCGAGGTCATCAGCGGTGGCGTGGAATCGGGCGAAGACCTGCTGGCCGCTGCTGCTCGCGAGTTGCGTGAAGAGGTTGGCATCGTGGCGTCACGCTGGACTCCGTTGGGAGTCGTCGATCCGCTCACGTCTCAGGCGATTGCGCCGATCTCGCTGTTTCTGGTCGAAGGGCTGTCGTTCGTCGAAGCGTCACCCGACGGCACCGAGACAATCCGTCGGCTGCGAGTCCCGTTCGCCGAAGCGGTCGAGATGGTCATGCGCAGCGAGATCACGCACTCCGGCAGTTGCGTGCTGATCCTCAAAGCGGCGAGGATTCTGGCCGAGCGTGCGATCGTTTAGGAACGAGTGTTCTCCAGCACGACGCGCCAGCGAGTGGCTCTTCCGAGGCAACCACTCGCTGCTATGTGGCGGTTTGTCAAATGGGTGAAGGGGAGTTGGGACGGAAATCACGAGCAGGCTGCTATTCGTGTCGTCTTCCGGTGAGGGAAGAGACCAGTTCAACGATACGCGGGAGACGGAACAGACTGGCGCACGGGGGTGGCCCAGCGAGTGGACGGACGCGTCTCCATCGTGATCCGAGGTGGCGG
>SXGT01420094.1_pt1 | contig 45306 bp, 41 predicted proteins | sample 3176221 | NCBI WGS metagenome assembly SXGT01 (sample SAMN11356862, study PRJNA531348) | freshwater metagenome | isolation source: freshwater sample F1-120 | place: China: Fuxian Lake, Yuxi | collected 2017-12-25 | reverse complement strand
TCGGGTTGGTGGTCGCGATCAGCAGGATCATCGGCCGAGAATTGCACCGACGATCTCGCGCTGCTTGGCGACGAGGTCGTTAATGCCCTTGTCGGCCAGTGCCAGCAAGCCGGTGAGCGCGTCGGTGCTGAACGGTTCGGCGTCGGCCGTGCCCTGAATCTCGATGAAGCGGCCGTCGCTGGTCTTGACGATGTTCATGTCGACGTCGGCCTTGGAGTCCTCTTCGTAGGCGAGATCGAGCAGCAGCATGCCGTACTCCGCCGTGACCCAGCCCTTGCCGGCGCCGCGAAGAAAGGGCGGCACCTTGTCCTCGATGCTCGCCGTGCAGATCACGCGAGTGAAGCCGACCTCGATCAGCACCGAGCCTTCGGCGTGAATCGAGAAGTTCGGGGTGATGGTGGTGGGGCGAAGCTCGCCGGGTGCGCGATCGTTTAAGCGGGTCATTGGGGACTCGGGGTTGTTGGGGTGGGCGTGGACGATAGAATCAACGCCTCATTCTTTCGCAGCGGGCGCCGCAAGTCCACATGACCGGCGAGCGTGTCGGCTTCCTGCCCGCCGATCAGGATCTGCACTTCCTGCAAGTTGGGCAAGTTCGTGAGCAGGGCATTGACGATGGTGTAGACCGTCATCAGCTCCTGGCGGGAACCGCCAGCGTGTGCCGTCCTGATGATCGGATCGAGATCCACGAACGCTTCGTTGCGTGCGGAAATGAAAATGCCGCGCAGAGTCGCGCCCTTCGGAATAGCCGACAGCAGCGGCACCGGTGGTTCGGCCGACAGTTGCGCTTCGATGATTGATCGCGCCTGCGCCACGGCGCCAGCCGCCAGTGGCACATCGCGCTCGGTCGGCACCAGGTGCAGGCCGTCTTCCGAGGCGAAGAACAGCGTCGCCTTGATGCGTGGCACGGCCGGATCAACGGCGACCGGTGGTGGTGCCACGGCTGCATCGACCGCCGCGATTCCCGGCGCTGGCGTCGTCAGCACGCGCGTGAGGCCGGCAATCACCGTCCACGCAAATAGCAGTGCCGCGACGGTGGTAGCGCCGATGGCTGCCCACTGGCGGGGCGTCAGCTGGCGAGGCAGCTTAATGTTCAAGGAACTCGCGGAACTTGATGAGGGCGTCCAGCAGCGCTTGCGCGACCTGGTCCTGATAGGCGCCGGTGGCCAGTTGCACTTCCTGCTCGGCGTTCGAGAGGTAGCCAATTTCGACGAGGGCCGCCGGCATGTTGGCGCCGACCAGCACGCGAAACGGCGCCTGCTGCGCTGCGCGAGGGCTCATCTCGAGGCGGCCGGCCAGGGCCTGTTCAAGCAAGCCTGCGAGGGTGGCCGACTGCTCGAGGTAACGCGCCTGCGCCGTTTCCCACAGGATCAGATCGATCTCACGCGAGCCGCCGCCGAGCGCCGGCAGCCGGGTCGCGGTGTCGCTGGCGCGCTTGCGCGCCTCAGCATCGGCGCGTTCCACCGTGAGAAAGTAGACCTCGGCGCCCCTGAGCGCGGGCCGCACCGCGCTATTGGCGTGGATGCTCAGGAACACGTCGGCCTGATGATTGTTGGCAAACGCCGACCGATCATCGAGCGACCGCGCCCGATCGTCGTCGCGGGTCAGGAACACCTTGGCGCCGAGCCGGCTTTCGATCAGCGTACGCAGCCGGCGCGCGACCGACAGCGTGATGTCTTTCTCGAGCGTGCCCTTGGCGCCTTGTGTGCCCAGCTCCTCGCCGCCGTGGCCCGGATCGATGACGACGGTCCGCAATCCGGTAGATGGACCATGCGAGGGAATGACGAAGCGCGAATCGGGGACGGCGGCCGGTGCCGCCGGCGCGGCCGGGGCATCGGTCGTGGCGGCGGGCAACAGATCGACGGTCAGACGTCCCGAACCCGCATCGGCCTGCGAGGTCGTGACCCGGTGCATGGCATAGCGCGGACCGGTGGTCAGCACCACGGTGTTGGGCGTGTCTCCGGGCGCGAGTCCGAGGAGAAAGGTCTGTGGTGGCAACGACGGTAGTGCAAGGTCCAGTCCATCAGCCTCGAACTGCACCACGAGCCGGCCCGGTTGCGCGGTTACGCGTGTCTCGGTGTTGGGCGTCACCTCGAAGGTCACAGCCACATTGGTCGTGCCGGCATCAACGGCTGCCACCACACGGGGGACGCGCACGTCACCGACGATCAGCAGTCGCGTCGCGCGCCGCAGGTCGAGGCGGGTATCGAGAATTAACGACATGGCCCGCGGCAGGAAGTCGGCGGGCACGAACCAGCGATTGTCGCGCCGCAACGGCGGCGAGGGCAGCGACACCAGCCGGCTGCTGACCGAAACGACGTTCTGGTCGGCGGTGACCACGATCGAACGGCCACGCAGGGTGATGGTCAGTCCGCCCGCCAGGCGATCCTCCCGGGACGTGGTGCCAAATACGGTATTGATGTCGTCGACGGCGACGTAGTCCTGGCTATTGATCGTGGTGATCGGCAGGGGCTTGCGGCCGTCACGCGACAGCACGGTCAAGGCAGCCGGCTGAGCGAACGACAGCAGACCCGCACCCACGATGGACGCGAGTACGAGCATTGCCACGGCGCGGAAACGTCCGAGATTCAACCGTCCCATGATACCGCCTGCACCTGTCGGCAAACCCCAGCGCCGCGTAGAACGCCTGGGCATCGCCCATCATCGGCAGCGTATCGAGCGAATCTCCTCGTAGCCGAGGGCGAGGGCGTCATCGAACGGTCGCAAGGCAGTCATCGCAATCGGCGGCTCACCCGGGGGGGGGCGAGGCCACCAGCAGGAATACATTTAGTTGCACCGGAGACGACCCTGTGTGAAACTTCTCACATGACTGATGGTTTCAGAAAATTGTTCGGCAGCGTCGCCCTGGTGTGGGTGGTCGCGACCGGCGCGAGCGCCCTCGCGCAGGCGCCAGCGGGGCCCGCCGCCGTGCCGGCCGACGCCAAGAAGATGAAGGCAGCATTTGCCTCCTCGCCTGCCGCGATCGAGGCGGGCAAGGTGCTCTATGCAAAATACTGCCGGTTCTGCCACGGCAACACCGGCGCGGGCGACAGCACCATGGCGCCCAAGGCCATGACGCCGTCGAACCTGACCGACGCGACGTGGACGCGCGGCTCGAGCGAAGGCGAGATCTTCTGGGTGATCCAGAACGGCGCGCCGCCCAAGTACGACATGAAGGGTCTCAAGGGCAAGGTCACCGACGCTGACACCTGGAACCTCGTTCACTACGTCCGCAGTCTCGGTGGCATTCCCAAGTCGTAAGACCGCCGGCACCTGGCCGAACTGGGTGCTGGCGTTCCTCGTGGTCGTGACGATGGCGACGGCGGCGTGCGAGTTCGCAAGCCCGGGCCAGCCGTCCGGCATGGCCGAGCGCTCGCGCTGGGGCACGTCGGCGGTGCTGACGCCTGCACACGCCACGGCGGGAGACGCGGTCAAGGCGTTCTTCGATTCACGGCCTGACACCGTGGCGCAACCGTTCGACTTCTCGCACCAGATTCACCTGTCGAAAGGCGCCGTCTGCACCGATTGCCACACCGGCGTCGAGCAGGGACCACGAGCTGGCTTGCCGAGCGTCAGTACCTGCATGATTTGTCATTCGCAGATTGCCACCGACCGGCCGCTGATCCAGCAGCTCACCAAGCTCTCCGAGCAGGGGCTCGACCTCAACTGGAACCGGGTCTACGACTACCAGCCGCAGGCGCACGTGCGGTTCAACCACGCCCCGCACATTGCGGCGAAAGTCGCGTGCTCGACCTGTCATGGCAACCAGCAGGAACAGACCGTCGCCCGCCGCGCCGTGAACATGACCATGTCGTTCTGTGTGAACTGCCACAAGGAAAAGCAGGCGTCGAACGACTGCCTGACGTGTCACTACTGAGCGTGAGCCCCATGGACCGCCGAAATTTCATCAAGCTCACCGCCATTTCCGGCACCACCGCCGCGCTCACCGCGTGTGGTAATCCCGAAAACCAGATCATTCGCTTCATTCCTGAAGAGGATCTGGTGCCCGGCATTGCCACCTGGAAACCCAGCATCTGCCCGCTGTGCCACGCCGGCTGCGGCGTGATCGCGCGAGTCATGGAAGGCGATGCGGAGGTGTTCCGCAACGGCCAGCCCGGCGTGATCCGCATGGGTCTGGCCAAGAAGCTCGAAGGCAATCCCGAGGATGCGATCAGCCAGGGCAAGCTGTGCTCGCGCGGCCAGGCGTCGATCCAGGTGACCTATCACCCTGACCGTCTCGCCAACCCGCGCAAGCGTACCGGCGAGCGGGGCAGCGGCCAGTTCGTGGACATCTCGTGGGACGAGGCGATCAAGGAACTAGTGGGGCAGCTTGATGCGCTCGTCGCCGCCAACGATCAATCTTCCCTGGCGCTGCTGACCAAGCCGCGTCGTGGCCGGCGCCTTGAGCTGCTGGCGCAATGGCTGCAGCGATTCGGCGCCAAGGCTCCCGTGACCTTCGAGTTGTTCTCGGACGACGCGCTGCGGCGCGCCAACGGGATCAGCTTCGGCGCTGCGCAGTTGCCGACCGTCGATTTCGAGCACGCGCGCTATGTCGTGTCGTTCGGCGCCGACTTCCTGGGCACGTGGAATTCCTCGGTGGCGCAGAGCGCGGCTTATGGCCGCATGCGGCAGTCAGGTCCCGGTGGCCGCACCAAGCTGGTGCACGTTGATGCGCGCCTGTCGCAAACGGCCGGCAACGCCGACGAGTTCGTCGCCATCAAGCCGGGCACCGAAGGCGTGCTGGCGCTGGGACTCGCGCACGTCATCATCGCCAGCGAGTTGCGTCCGGCCGCCGCGGCTGGTCGCGCCGGTGCGGCGATCGACGGATGGGCAGGCGGCCTCTCAGCGTTCACGCCAGCCGAGGTCGAGAAGAAGACTGGTGTCGCGGCCGCGAAGGTCGAACGCCTGGCCCGGGAGTTTGCTGCTTCCGCGCCCGCGGTGGCCCTGGTATCGGGCGCGCCACTGGCGCACTCTAACGGCATGTTTCACGCCCTCGCCGTGAACGCACTCAACGCACTTGTCGGCAGCGTGAATGTGCCGGGCGGCGTGTCGTTTATTCCCCAGCCGGGGCCGGCCGTCGTCACGCGCGGAGTCGCGGACCTCCTCGCTGGCACCGCCCCCAAGGTGCTGTTGCTCGATGACGTGAATCCGGTGTTTGCCTCGCCGGCGACGTCGCAGGTCGCTGACGGATTGAAGCGCATCCCGTTCATCGTCAGCTTTGGATCGTTTGTGGACGAGACCAGTGCGATGGCGGATCTGATCCTGCCGGACCACTCGTTCCTCGAGTCGTGGGTCGAGGCGGTGCCGGAATCAGGTTCGGCGAAGGCGGTCGCCATCTCGGCCGGTCCGGTCATGCGGCCGCTCTACGACACGCGGCCGACGATCGACGTGTTGCTCGATGTCTCGCGCAAGCTGGCGAAGCCGTTCGCGCCGGCGTTGCCGAACACGTTCGAAGAGTTCTTGCACGGTGGGGGCAACCCTTCAGGATTACCCGGTGCTCCGGCGAAGCCGACCGGCAACCCTAAAAAGTTGCCTCCACCAGCGCCGATGCAATGGGCCGAGCCCGTGTTTGACGGAGAGGCGAGTCAGTACCCGTATCACTTCCTGCCCTATGCTTCGCAGACGCTCTCTGATGGCTCGACGGCCCACTTGCCGTGGCTGCAGGAAATCCCTGATCCGATGTCGTCGGCGATGTGGTGCAGCTGGGTGGAGATCAACGAGCAGAAGGCTGCCGAGCTGACGATCGTGCAGGGCGACCTGATTGAGATCACCTCGCCGCACGGCACGCTGCGCGCGCACGCGTTCTTGAATCCGGGCATCGCCCCCGACGCGGTGGCCATGCCGGTTGGGCAGGGCCACACCAACTTCACGCGGTATGCGACCGGCGTCGGCGTCAATCCCATCGCCATCCTGTCGCCGGCCGTCGTCGCCGACACCAATGTGCTGGCCTGGTCGTCCACGCGCGTCAAGATCGCGCGTGTCGGCGAGCCTGCGATTGATGGCTTGATCCTGTTCGGCGGCGCCACGCGCGAACGGCCCGACTGGACGCACGGCCGGGGAGAAGAGCACTAGGTGGCGCGAGTTAACTTCTGCAGCCGCGACAACGGAGCGGCGAGCGCGGTGTTTCGAGTGGGGCTCCATTAAAATGGCGTATCGATGGGGGATGGCGGTCGATCTCGACAAGTGCACGGGCTGCGAGGCCTGTGTCACGGCCTGCCATGCCGAGAACAACATTCCGACGGTGGGCTCGCAACAGGCGGCGCGCGGCCGTGCCATGCACTGGATTCGCGTCGAGCGCTACTACGAGGGCAATTTTCCCGACGTGCGAGTGAAGTTCCGGCCGGTGCTCTGCCAGCAGTGTGACAATGCGCCCTGCGAAGCCGTGTGCCCGACCTATGCCGCCCACCGGAATGAAGACGGGTTGAACGCGCAGGTCTACAACCGCTGCATCGGCACGCGCTACTGCGCCAACGCCTGCTCCTACAACGTGCGGTTCTTCAACTTCTTCAACCCCGAATGGGTGAAGCCGCTCAACCTGCAGCTCAATCCCGACGTCTCGATCCGCGAAGTGGGCGTGATGGAGAAATGCACCTTCTGCGTGCAGCGCATCAAAGCGGCAAAGACCACCGCGAAAGCTGAGAACCGAACGATGGTCGATGGAGCGTTGCAGCCGGCGTGTGCGCAAGCGTGCCCGACCACCGCGCTCGTCTTCGGTGACCTGAACGATCCCAACAGCCGCGTCGCGCGGCTCTCGCAATCAACGCGCGGTAGCAAACTGCTCGAAGATCTCGGCGCCGAGCCGAAGATTACCTACCTGGACAAGCAGCCCTGGCATGAACCGGACGCTTACTAAACCAATCGCCGACGACCTGGTCCGGCCGCTGTTCCAGACGTCGATCTGGTTCTATGCGATTCTGCTTGCGACCGGCACGGTCGTGGCCTGTGGCGCGGTGGCCTGGGGCTACCAGCTTTGGTACGGCATCGGCGTCAGCGGCAAGCGCTGGCCGACGTTCTGGGCCCTGTACCTCACGAACTTCGTGTTCTGGATTGGCATCAGCCACGCGGGGACGCTGATTTCGGCCATTCTGCGACTGGTGAACGCCGGGTGGCGTCGCCCGGTCACGCGCTGCGCTGAGGTCATCACCGTGTTCGCGCTGTCGATCGGCGCGCTGTTTCCGATTATCCACCTCGGCCGCCCGTGGCTGGCGTTCTGGCTGTTCCCGTACCCCAGTGCCCGCGAGATCTGGCCGAACTTCCGCTCGCCGCTGGCGTGGGATTTCTTCGCCATCAACACTTACCTGACCGGCAGCGTGTTGTTCCTGTTCCTGCCGATGATTCCCGACTTCGCGCTCGTGCGCGACCGTTCCACCGGCTTCCGCCGGCACGTCTATGGCGCCTTGGCAATGGGTTGGCGTGGCACCACCAAGGAATGGAACCGGCTGGAATCGGCCATGCAGATCATGGCCATCGCCATCCTGCCGGTCGCGGTGTCGGTCCACACGATTGTCTCGTTCGACTTCTCGATGGCCACGGTGCCGATGTGGCACTCGACCATCTTCGGCCCCTACTTCGTGGCCGGCGCCATCTTCAGCGGCATTGCCGCCTTGATTCTCGCCATGGCGGCGCTGCGGAAGGCGTTGCACCTCGAGCAGTATCTCCTGCCACTGCACTTCGATAACCTCGGGAAACTGCTGCTGTTGATGTGCATCTTTTGGGGCTACTTCGTGTTCTCCGAGCGCCTCACGGTGTGGTACGGCAACGAGCCGAGCGAGATGGCGGTGTTCTGGGCCACTCAGCGGGGCGCCTACGCGCCTCTCTACTGGACGATGGTGGTCTGCAACTTCGTCGTGCCCCTGGCCATTCTCTCCAATCCGTACACCCGAACCATCGTCGGCTGCGTGATCGCCTCGTGTGGCGTGGTCGTTGGCATGTGGCTCGAGCGATTCCTGATCATCGTGCCCTCGCTCACCCACAAACAGCTGCCGTACTCGTGGGGCACCTACCAGGTGACGCCGGTGGAGCTCACGATCACGACCGCGACCTTCGCCGGCATGATCCTGCTCTATACGCTGTTCGCGAAGTTCGTGCCGATCATCTCGATTTGGGAGCTGAAGGCCGGATTGCCGTCGCGCCAGGACTCCACGGCGCTCCCGCCGGGCTCGACCAAGGCCGAGGGCGCGCACTCATGAAGGCCGTCTACGGTCTCTACAACGATCCCCACGTGGCGCAGCAGGCGGTGGAGAACTTGCGGGCGGCCGGAGTTGCGGATGCCGACATCACCGTCATCTCCTCAGAGCCTTTCGACCATTTCGAGTTCGGGCACCGGGATGCGAAGACGGTCATGCCGTGGGTGGCCGTGGCCGCCGGCGCCGTCGGGCTTGCGCTCACGTACTATCTGCTCGGGGCCTCGCAGCGGTCGTGGCCGCTCGTGACCTCCGGCATGCCGATCGTGCCGATGTGGTCGAACATGATCATCATCTTCGAGATGACGATGCTCAGTGCCATCATTGCGACGGTGATTACCTTGTTCGTCACCGCCGGCCTGCCCCGCCGTGGCGGCAAGATGTATGACCCCGAAGTATCGGACGGCTACATCCTCGTCGGTGTCGAGAATCCCGCCGACGCCGCTCGCCTCGAACCTGCGCTCGCGATCGGCGGCGGACGGGTCAAGCGAACCTGATTTCGTGATGTGCTGATTTGTTGATCTCGTGATTCGAGGATCTGTTTGTCCGCTATTCGTCTCATCGTCTTGTTCTGCGCTGTTCTGCTGTTGGCGCCGTCGCCGGCATCCCCGCAGGCCCGGCTAGCCGGATCCGCCGGTCGCAAGCAGGCGACTGCCACGCGCGTGCCGAATGGCAGCGTCCGCATCGATGGCCGGCTCGATGACGAGGCATGGCAGAAGGCCACGCCGATCACCGACTTCGTCCAGAAAGAACCGGTCGAGAACGCCCCGCCCAGCGACAAGATGGACGTGCGCCTGCTGTATGACGATGACGTGCTGTACATCGGCGCGCGGATGCACAGCAGCGATGGGCGCATCCAGGCGCCGCTCGGCCGCCGCGACAGTACTGCTCAAGCGGAGCACATCCTCGTGTCGTTTGATACTTTCCTGGATCGCCGGACCGCCGTGGTCTTCGGCGTGACCGCGTCGGGGGTGCGGCTGGATCGCTATCACTCGAGCGACAACGAAGACAGTTTCGATGCCGGCTTCGATCCGGTGTGGCGCGCCGAGACCCAGGTCTCCGGCGATCAATGGACGGCTGAGCTGTGGATTCCGTTTTCCCAGCTGCGCTTCAATCCGCAGTCGGTCCAGACCTGGGGCCTCAACCTGTTTCGCTTCCGGCCGACGCTGGACGAGGAAGACTACTGGATCGTAATTCCGAGGACCGAGCGGGCCTGGTCGTCGCGGTTTGGTGACCTGTCGGGCATCGCCAACCTGGTGCCGCCACGGCGCATTGAGGCCCTGCCGTACGTGGCGAGCGACGCCACCGTCAACGGCGAGAGCCGCGACCGTAACAACCCATTCGACAATGGCACGAACCTGCAGGGCCGGGTCGGTGCCGACGTGAAGATGGGCCTCGGCCCGAATCTCACGCTCGAAGCCGCCATCAACCCGGACTTCGGCCAGGTCGAAGCGGATCCCGCGGAGGTGAATCTGACCGCCTTCGAGACCCGCTTTCCCGAGAAACGGCCGTTCTTTCTCGAGGGCGCACAGCTCTTCAACATCGGCCACCCGAACTTCTATTACTCACGCCGCATCGGCAACCGGCCGATCGGGCCGGCCTCCGGACAGTACGTCAACTATCCGGACGCCACTACCATTTTTGGCGCGGCGAAGCTGACCGGCCGCCTTCCGTCGAAGACCTCGATTGGCATCATGACCGCCGTCACCGATGACGAGGAGGCGGAGGTGGCGAGTCAGGGTGGGCTCGATCGGCGGACCATCAAGGTGTCACCGCATGCGTACCACATGGTCGGACGCGTGCTGCAGGAGTTCGGGCCCCTGGCGTCGACGGCCGGGTTCATCGTCAACTACGTCCACCGCGACTTCGATGAAGGCAGCCCGCTCGCCAACCTCTATGCCCGCAACGCCCTGGGCGCGGCTGGTCACACGCTGCTGCGGTTCAAGGGCGGGCAGTACGAACTGCGCGCCTCCGGCGGCGGCTCGTTCATCAATGGCAGCGAGGCGGCCATTACGCGAGTGCAGCGATCGAGCGCGCACTATGCCCAGCGTCCGGACCGCGAGTACGCACCGCTCGACCCGACGCTGACGTCACTGTCGGGGTGGACGGCGCAGGTGAACTTCGACAAGACCGGCGGCCGCCACTGGTTGTGGGGCGGCAACACCAAGCTCGACTCCGAAAACTTCGAGACCAACGACTTCGCGAATTTGAACGGCGCCGACGGCATTCTCAGCACGGCCTACCTGCGCTACCGGGAGACCACACCCCATCGCGTGTTGCGCAGCTATACGCTCGGCGTCGAGACCACGACGGATACCACGCTGCGCCTGTTGCGGCAAACTGGGTTGGTGCGGCTGCAGACGAACCTGACCTGGTTCAACTTCTGGACGACGTTCGCCAACCTGTCGCGGAACTTCGCGCAAACGAGCGTGTCGTTGACGCGCGGCGGCCCGCTGATGTCCCGTGGACCGGGCTGGACCTTCAACCTCGGCGGCGGTAACCGTGCCACATCGCCGACCCGGTGGTCGTGGAGCTATCAGCGCGTGACCAACGATGACGGTGCAGCGACACAGCGCCTGAGCGGCAGCGTCTCGATGCGGCCGGGGCCGCGGTGGCAGTTCACGGTGTCACCGTTCTACGACCGCGTCACCGAGCCGCAGCAGTACATCAGCACGCTGAGCGGCGGCCGGCCCGTCACCTACGACAATCGCTATGTGTTCGCGTTCATCGACCGCAGCACCGCGTCGATGGAGTTCCGCCTTGGTCTGACGCTGCGGCCTGACCTGAACCTGGATGTCTATGCGGAGCCGTTTGCCGCATCGGGGCACTATTACGATTACGGCGAGTTGCTGGAGCCGGCGAGTCGCGAACGCCTGCGCTATGGCACGGCGGGAACGGTGCTGGCCGTGAATCCCGACGGCAGCCAGGTGGTGAGTGTCGGCGGCAGCACGTTCAACCTGCGGAACCGTGACTTCAACACGCTGTCGTTCCGCAGCAACGTGGTGTTGCGCTGGGAATGGCGCGCCGGCAGCACGCTCTACATGGTGTGGCAGCAGGATCGCGAAGGGTCGGAAGTGCTGGGGAGCCGCGTCGACCTGAACGATGCGTTCCGATCGGTCACCGCTCCGGGGTCGAACATCTTCCTGATCAAGACGAGTTTCTGGATTCCGATCGGCTGATAAACAAGAGACCAAAAGGTTAGGAGTATTGAGATAAAAATCTTGGCCTCTTGATCTCCTGTATTCGGCTATGTCCCGAGCTTGTAGACGAGCAATTCGCCCGCGAAGCCGGGTCCGCTGACCGCCACCGCGATGTACTGCGTGCCGTTGACCATATAGGTCATTGGTGACCCGGTCTGGGGCGCCGGCATGAACACCTTGCCGATGTCTGCGCCCGTCGCCTTGTCGTAGGCGCGCAGGTAGGCGCCGCGGCCGTCTGGCGTGGTGGCAAACCCGCCTTCACCAGCGATCAACAGCGTCTTGGTGGTCAACACGCCGATGCGGCCCTGGCGGCCCAGTCGCGGGAGCGTCAGCCCCTTGAGTGCCGGATGGTTCTTGATGTTGTCGGCCGTATCGCCGTGCGGAATCTTCCACGCCAGGCTGACGTTCTTCATGTCGAGCGCGGTGATGGTCGCGTAGGGTGGTTTCAGCAAGGGCAGACCCTGCACGGTCAAGCCGGCACCGGCCGGGGGGGCGCCCGGGGTCGGCGGCGCCGGGTTGGGATTGCGCGCCGCACCACGGACATACAGCATGTCCGAACGGCCGGCCTCAGGCGGCAGCAATCCGAGCGTCGTTACTGCGACGTTGGTGAAGATGTAGAACATCTTCGTTTCAGGATCGAACGAGCCGCCCTGCCAGTTGGCGCCACCGGTGACGTCGGGCACCATCAGTGTACCGCGCGGCCCTTCCCACCTGCTCACCACCGGTGGCGTGAAAATCGGGCCGAGCTTGTACATCGACGCGAGCTTGGCGCCCTCGGCCTTCAGCTCCGGTGTGAAGTCAATCAGGTCGTCGAGCGTGACACCCTGGCGTTCGTAAGCAGGCGGCTTGGTCACGAACGGCTGCGTCGGCGAATACCACTCGCCGGGGACGTCGCCCTTTTCGACCGGGCGCTCTTCGATCGGCCACACCGGCTTGCCGGTCACGCGGTCGAACACGTAGAGCCAGTTCTGCTTGGTCGGCTGCGCCACGGCCTTCACGGGCTTGCCGTCGACCACCAAGTCCATCAGGATCGGCGCGCACGGAATGTCGTGGTCCCAGATGCCGTGGTGCACGAGCTGGTAGTGCCACTTGCGCAGGCCGGTCTTGAGATCGAGCGCCAGCAGGCTTTCAGAATAGAGCGACGAATCCGGTCCCTTCGCCGACCCGTGGCGATGCCCGCCGTAGTAATCGCCTGTCGGCATCTCGACCGGCATGTAAAGGATGCCGAGTTCTTCGTCGGCGCTCATCTGCGCCCACACGCCGGTGTTGCCGGTGTAGGCGGCGGCGTCCGGATCCCAGGTGTCGTAGCCCGCTTCGCCTTTCATCGGGATGGTGTGGAAGATCCACATGCGCTTGCCGGTGCGGACATCGAAGCCGCGGATGTAGCCCTTGACGTTAGTCTTGCTGCGCGGTGCGCTGCCTTCGCGGAGGGCGGCGCCAATCACGATCACGTCCTTGGCGATGATCGGTGCGGCATGCAGGCCGATCTCGGCGTCCTCGAGATTGAGGCCTTCCTGGTCGAGGCCCGTCTTCAGGTCGACGATGCCGCCAGTGCCGAACGAGGCGACGCGGGCGCCGGTCTTGGCGTCGAGCGCCACCATCTGGTAACCGGGCGTCACGTAGATGATGCGTTCTTCCTTGCCGTCGCTCCAGTAAGACAGGCCGCGACCCGACAGCCGCCGTGGCGCCGCCTCGCCGCGCTTGTCCTCGTTCAGGCTGTGCATCCACTTCATCTCGCCGGTCGTCGCGTCGAGCGCGACGGCGGCCCGGCGGGTGCCGCCGGTGACGTAGAGCATGCCGTTGACCATCAGCGGCGTGCCTTGGAACTGGAATTCGGGCTGAGGGCCGAGGTTTTCGGTCTTGAACCGGAACGCCAGTTGCAGTTTGGCAAAATTCGAGGCGTTGATCTGATCGAGTGGGGAATACCGGGTGGCGGCGAGGTCGCCGCTATATGTCGGCCACTCGCCGGCCTTGGGCGCGGATTGTCCGCGCGTCGCCACCGAGGCCATGCCGACCAGCAGCAGCAAAACCCCGGCACGCACTATCCAGCGGGTTGAGATTCGATTCATGCTGGCAACTGTACAATTCAGGCGGCTATAATTCAAGGCCGAAGCCTCGACGTCGCCTTGACGAAGTCGGGGCGAAGGCGGGCGCAGGAGGATGAATGCGACTTCGACATGGTTTTCACGTGTTTCTAGTCACGGCGCTTTTTTCGGGCGCCGCGTCTGCGCAAACGCCCGCCGCCATCACGGTCACGAGCGCGACGCTCAAGGTGAACGAGACGATTCCCAAGGACCACACCGCGGATGGCCGCAACGTCTCGCCGGCGTTGGCCTGGACCGGTGCGCCGGCCGGCACCAAGCAGTTCGCGCTGGTGTGTGATGACCCGGATGTCATGTTTGGCGGCCAGACGTTCGTGCACTGGGTGATTTACAAGATCCCCGGCACTGCGAAGGGCCTGGCGGGCGAGCTGCCAATGGGCATCACGCTGACTGAACCAGCGGAACTGGCCGGCGCGATTCAGGGGCCGTCTGGCTTTCGCCAGACCGGCTACCGCGGTCCCGCGCCGCCTCCCGGCAAGCCGCATCACTACACGTTTACCGTCTATGCGCTCGACGCCGACCTGCCGCTCGCGCCCGGCCTCAATCGCAACCAGTTGATGGAGGCGATCAAGGGCCACATCATCGGCCAGGGTTCGCTCGTCGCGATTTACGAACGCTTTCCGAAATAGAGGCCTGGGACCTGGGACTTGGGGTTTTCAAGCCTCAAGCCTACACCGTCACACTCTTCCAGTTCTTCGCCAGATACTCCGCGGTGCGCCAGGCCAACGCTTGCACAGTCAGCGTCGGGTTGCGCGCACCGCTGGTGCCCATCACCGACGCGCCAAGCACACCCAGGTTCGGTACTTCGTGCGAGAACCCCCACTCGTTCACCACGTTGGTCTCGGCGTTCTTGCCCATCCGCGTCCCGCCATAGGCGTGCGTCGTCGGGCCCATGGTGCCGAGCGGGTTGGCCTGCGTCACAGTCGCGCCGGCGGCCTGGTACCACTCGGCCATCTTGTCCTGCGTGTGGGCCATGATCTTCCGCTCGTTGTCCTGGTAGTCGGCGGTGATGCGGCACACCGGGAAACCCAGGGGATCCTTCACCGTGGGATCGAGATCGAGGAAGTTACCCTCGTAGGGCAGCGTCGTCTTTTGGATGTAGGCGGTGTTGGTGCGGTCCGCGTTCTCCATCACGAACTGCTTCCACTCCTTGCCCCATGTCGGCGTGCGGCCGAACGTGCCCATGCTGGCGGCCGCGATCGGCCGTCGGTCTGACATCACCCACAGGTTGCCACCGCCGACGTAGTCGAGCGCGCCGTGGTCGTAGTTGTCGTCGGCGAAGTTGTCGACGGCGACGCCCTGCGCCGGCAGTCCGTACCAGGCATTGATGTCAAACGGAAAGAGCGCCGTCACACCCGCACCCTGCGCGTGGCTGAAGTAGTGACGGCCTACCTGGCCGTGGTTGTTCGACAGGCCGTTCGGGAACGCCTTGGATTTCGATAGCAGCAGCAGCCGGCTGTTTTCGTAGGTGTAGCTGCCAAGCAGCACCACCCGGGCCGGCTGGATGAACTCCTGGCCGTCAGTGACGTAGGTCACGCCGGTGACGCGGCCCTGGTCGTCGGTGTCGATCGAGGTCACGGTCGCGCGCGTCACCACTTTGAGTCGCCCGGTTTCCTGCGCGCGCGGGATGGTCGTGAGATGCGGACCATTCTTCGCATCCACGTGGCAACCGCCCTTGTTGCAAAAGCCGTGGTACATGCACGCCGAGCGGCCCTGGTAAGTGCGCGAGTTGATCGACGCCGGCCCCGCGAATGGATGCCAGCCGAGTCCGCGCGCGGCGGCCGCCATCAAGTCGATGAAGCCGGTACTGCGCAGCGGCGGCATGGGATACGGCCGTGCACGCGGCCCTTCGAAGATGTTACCGCGCGGGTCGATGGCGCCCTTGAGGTTGCCGGCCTGACCCGACACGCCCATCTCGTACTCGACCTTGTCGTAGTAGGCCTCGAGCTCGTCGAGGCCGAACGGCCAGTCTTCGACCGTGGAGCCCTTGGGCACGCGCGATGCGCTGTAGCGCCTGGTGGTCTCGGAGACCACCTTGAAGTCCCACGGATTGAGCCGCCACGATTGCGCCCAGTAGTGCAGCGTGGTACCGCCGACGGCGTTCATCATGGGATGGCTGCCGGCGCGCGTCGTATTGGCCTTGGCGTTGACGCGGTGTGTCGGTACTTCCTGCTGCGCCTTCTGCACCGACTGCGGCCAGTCGCGCACGTTGTTGCGAATTTCATCGGGCGCGAAGTCGCGGCGCGTCAGCCACGTACCCGCCTCGAGGCCGACCACCTCGATGCCCGCCTGCGTGAGCGGCAGTACCGCCACGCCGCCGGCCGCGCCGAGGCCAATCACCACGACATCGGTGGCCTTGAGCTTAGTGGCCATGGCGCTTGCCCTCCACGATGTGGGGTCCGCCTTCAGGCGGACCATTCCGCGCCACGGCCTTGGTAAACATCTCGGTGTCGTATGCCGACTTGTGATTCGGCGTCAGTTTCGCGCCCAGCCGCTGATCGTCAGCCGACACGTTGGTGCGCACACCGGGGTAGCCGATCAGGTCCCAGCCGACGAAGTTGGCGTTGCCGCCATAAAACGGATCGCCAAACGTGCCTTGCAGGGTGTGGGTGCGAAGCATGCCGAAGAAGGCGGCGGAGCTACCGGGGAAGCCGGTGGCCGCGCCGGTCTCGACGTCGATCAATACGGAATCCATGTCGCGCTCCGACAGCTCGAGAAATGGCTTGCCGCGCGACGACCGGCAGTAGCGGTCGAACGCCGCGAAGCCCGCGGTGTAGGCCGGCTTGGATGAGGCCAGCGCACCGCCGAGCGCGCGATCGATAAAGTGCGCCGCCCGCGCCTCGCGCGCGCCGGGGCCGCTGGCGTCGGACGGGATGATCCGCGCGCAGATGGCCTCGAGCAGGTCCGACTCAGATGCAGTCAGGTTCTCGATGGCCTCGCGCCGCGGTGCCTGCTCGTCGGGCCCCGCTCGGTCGAGACCCTCTTCATGGGGGGCCGTCACTGCTGGTGCCGCGGAGCTGACCGGCGTCAGCGGAATGGTCATGGCCGCGCCCGCCATGCCGGCCCTCTTCAACAGGTCGCGCCGCGAAACACCCGACTTCTTGTCATCTGCCATGGGGCCTCCGAAGAAAGACAGCTGCAGAGTAAATCAAATACCGCCGCAGATTTCACCGATTCCGAGACGGCAACCATGAGCCTTATTCGACCGCGATACCAGACCGCAACGAGCGCGCCGCGCTCGTTCGCATCTGCGTGAATCTGCGAAATCTGCGGCTGCGTTTGAAAAGACGGCGCGGTCGGGTAGCATCTAGCCACTTATGAAGCACTCCGCCGTTCGTACCGCCATCATCACGGCCGCTGCCATCGTCACGGCATCGCCGGCACATGCTCAGGTCATCCCCCTTTGGTCGCAGGGCAAGGTCGCCTTCGGCGTCTATGCGCCCAACGAGAATGCGCCGCCGCTTGGGGCGGGTGGGGCGGGTCGGGCTGGTGGGGCGGGTGGGGGGCCCCCAGCGACCCCGCGGCCCAAGCCGCTGTACACCGTGGGCGGCGCCGAGAGGCTTGCCGCGAATGCACTCTACGACTACGTCTTCCTGAATCTCGAGGGTGCCTACGATCCTGACGCGGTGAAGGCCATGGCGCAGGGGCTGCGCCGCGCCCCGGCCACCAGCCGCAAGACGCTGCTGGTTCGCATCCCGCCGATCAGCGCCGATGGCGCCGACGCCACCAAGGCGCGCGTGAAGGAAATCTTCGATGCCGGCGCCGATGGCGTGACCATTCCGCATATCCGCGACATCGACGAAGCGAAGCTCGCGCTCAGCTTCTTTACCGCGGCCAAGGCCGACATCTGGTCGCCCGCCAATCCCAAGGGCACCAAGCTCGCCATGCTGATGCTCGAGGATCCCAAGGCGATCGCGCAGCGCACCGAGATTGCCAACCTGCCGGGGATCAGCGTGCTGGCGTGCGGTATCGGTTCGCTGGCGCAAGCCATCGGCGGCGAGCGCGACGCCGCGCGCGCCGGCGCGGAAGCCGGCACCCAGCAGGTGCTGGTGGAGACCAAGCGCGTGAAGATTGCCAACATGCTGACGGCCAACGCCAGGGACGTCGAGACCCGCGTCAAGGAAGGCTTTCTCGCGTTGCTGATGCAGGGCGCGCAGGCCGACCAAGCGATCACGATTGGACGCGCTGCCGCGAAACGGTAATGACCCTGATTGGCCCCGCGCTCATCGGCCCAGCGATCCTGGGCTCACTGCTGCTGGCCGTGCTCAGCACGGTGGCCGACTACGTCTGGTTTCTTGGCATCCCGCAGCACCAGGTATCGTCCGGGTCGATCCACGGCGCGCTGCTGTTTGCCGCGCTGGGTGGCTATCTCGGCTGGCGCAAGGGCAAGGCCGTGGCCGGCGCCATCGGCGGACTCGTGAGCGGCCTGCTCGCCGCGTTGTCGTTTTATGCGCTGGCGCCGCTCGGGCGTTTGGCGCGGTGCTGTTCGAGATGCACCTGCGCACAATCGCGCCGGGGAACAAGTAAGGTGCCTGGGGTGCCGATGGGTCGGTGCGGCAGCTTGGAGATGCCATGGGCGAACTGGCAGCCAAGGCGCTGAATGCGAAAACGATCCATCGCCCTGCTCGTGGGACTGGCCGTTGCTGCCGGGTTCTGGTCGCTTCGCGGGCCGGTTGCACTATGGGTGATGGAGCGCGGGATTGCCCGCACCCTCGCCGTTGACCCGATCGACGCGCTACCGGATGGCTTGCACGTCCTGCTGTGCGGCGCCGGCGGGCCACTGCCCGATCTGCAGCGCTCGGGACCGTGTGTCGCGGTGATCGCCGGCCGCACGGTCGTCGTCGTTGACGCGGGCACCGGCGGGGCGCGCACCCTGCAGCGACTTGGCTTCTCGCGCGGCCAGGTCGAGGCGGTGTTTCTCACCCACTTTCACTCCGACCACATTGACGGGCTTGGCGAGATGGCGATGTTGCGGTGGACCGGCGGCGCGCATACCGCGCCGTTGCCCGTGCGTGGGCCTGGCGGCGTGGCCGAGGTCGTCGAGGGATTCAACCGCGCCTACGCTCAGGACGCGGCGTCTCGCACCGCGCATCATGGTGCCGCAGTGGCGCCGCCGTCTGGCGCCGGCCTTACTGCGAACGCCTTCGCGTTACCCGCGGACGGTACGGCGCCAGTCGTGTGGGAATCGAAGGGACTACGCGTCACGGCCTTCGCGGTGGACCACGGACCCGTGCGCCCAGCCGTCGGCTATCGCTTCGAGTACGGCGGGCGTTCGGTGGTCGTGAGCGGCGATACCACCAAGTCAGCGAACCTGATCGCGCAGGCGAAGGGCGTTGACCTGCTCGTGCACGAGGCGCTGTCAACCGTGTTGGTGACGCGCCTGAACGAGGCCGCGGCGGCCGCCGGCCGGGTCAGCGTGGCGAAGATCACCGCCGACATCCCCGGCTATCACACCACTCCGGTCGAAGCCGCCGAGGTGGCGTTCACGGTGGGAGCCCGGCACCTGCTTTTCTATCACGTGATCCCGCCGTTGCCCATCGGCGGGCTGGAGCAGGTCTTCCTCGACGGCGTGTCAGCCGCCTTCCGGGGTGGGGTGACACTCGGTCGAGACGGCACGTTCGTGTCACTGCCGAGCCGGTCGTCCGGCGTCGACGTATCGACGCGCTGAGGCGCCGATTGGCGCCTCGGCGCCGTCCCAGCAACCCACGCGGCCGTGTCTCCCGATGTCTCTGCAACGGCAGCACTTACTCGGCTATACTGGCGCCAGAAATCGAGGGCCATGACGCGATTCATTCTCGCGGTGCTTGTCGCCGCGTCTCCCGCTATTCTCCTCGCGGCCACCGGTCAGCAGGCTCCCGCTGCGCTCGCTCCAGTCGTCTCGCATGTGCCGGTCGCACCAGCCTTCGGGGCGACCGAGCAGAACGCCATGGTCAAGCAGTACTGCGTCGGCTGCCACAGCGACCGCGGCAAGGCGGGCGGGCTGACGCTGGCGGCATTTGATGCGACCAGGGCGACCGACCACGTCGCGCTGACCGAGAAGATGATTCGCAAGCTGCGCGCGCAGATGATGCCGCCGGCCGGCTCGCGGCGCCCCGCGGCCGATCAGATTCTTGCGCTGGCCACGGCGCTCGAAACGCGCATCGATCGCGCGGCGGCGCTCAGACCGAATCCTGGCTCGCGTCCGTTCCAGCGGCTGAACCGCTCCGAGTACGCACGCGCGGTGAAAGACCTGCTCGCCCTCGACATCGATGTCGCGAGCCTGTTGCCCGCCGACACCATCAGCAACGGCTTTGACAACGTCGCCGATGCCCAGTCGTTCTCGCCGACGCTGATGGAAAGCTACCTGCGCGCTGCGGCGCGCGTCACGGCGCTGGCCATCGGCGACCCACTGGCCGCGGCGACCGAAACCAACTATCGCGTCCCCAAGACCGCGTCGCAACTGGCCCGCGCTGATGGTGCGCCGTTCGGCACGCGCGGCGGCTTGTCGGTGCCGCACAATTTTCCGGCTGACGGCAACTACGTCTTCAAGGTGGAACTGCACAGCAACGCGTGCGGCGTGCTGTTTGGTGGCCCCAACGAGGGCGAGACGGTGGAAATTTCGGTGGACGGCGAGCGCAAGGCGATCATCAAGATCGACCCGCGCATGGCCGAGACCACTACCGGCCTGTCGCTCAAGACGCCGCCGATGGCCATCAAGGCCGGCGTGCGCCGGGTGACCGCGGCCTTCATTCAACGCTTTGAAGGTCCCGTGAACGACCTGGTCGCGCCGATCGATCACACGCTGGCCGACACCCAGATCGGTGTCGCGCTCGGCATCACCACGCTCCCTCACGTCAAGGACTTCAGCATCGTCGGGCCCTACAACGTGACCGGGATTTCAGACACCGCGAGTCGCCGCAAGATCTTCTCGTGCCGGCCGACGTCGGCAGCCGATGAGGCGACCTGCGCGAGCAAGATCGTGCGCACGATGGCCACGCAGGCGTTCCGCGGCAGTGTGGCCGAGCGCGACCTGACGGGGTTGATGAAGTTCTACAACGATGGCCGCAAGGAAGGCGACTTCGAGTACGCCATTGGCGGCGCGATCGAAGCCATTCTGGCGAGCCCACAGTTCCTGTTCCGGCTCGAGAGCACGCCGCCGCTGCTGAAAGCCGGACAAACCTACCGTCTGAGTGATGGTGAGCTCGCGTCGCGGCTGTCCTACTTCATCTGGGGCGCCGCCCCCGATGCGGAACTGGCGAAGATTGCCAGCCAGGGCCGCCTGAGCGCGCCCGGTGTCTACGAGAAGCAGATTGCGCGACTGGTCGCGGATCCCCGCTCAGAGGCGCTGTCGACGCGCTTTGCCCGGCAGTGGCTGCGGCTGGGCGACGTCGAAGGCGTGTTGCCTGACGCCGTCGCCTATCCGTATTTCGATCGCACGCTCGGTGACGCGTTCGTCACCGAGTCGGAGATGTTCTTCGACAGCCTGGTCCGCGAAGACCGCAGCGTGATGGATCTGCTGACGGCCGACTACTCGTTCGTGAACGAGCGCATCGCGCGGCACTACGGCATTCCCAACGTCGCCGGCAATGCCTTCCGCCGGGTGGCCCTGCCACCCGAACGTCGCGGCATCCTGACGCATGGCAGCGTGCTGGTGCTGACGTCAGTGGCCGACCGCACCTCGCCGGTGATGCGCGGCAAGTTCGTGATGGAAGTGATGATGGGCTCGCCGCCGCCGGCGCCACCGCCCAACGTGCCGGCACTCGAAGAAACCAAGGGTGCCATGTCCGGCAAGGTGCTGACCGTCCGCGAGCGCATGGAAGAGCACCGCAAGAACCCGCAGTGCACGTCGTGTCACCGGGTAATCGATCCGCTCGGCCTCGCACTCGAGAACTTCGATGTCACCGGCAAGTACCGCATCAAGGACAACGGCATGGCGGTCGACCCGAACGGCACGCTCTACGACGGTACGCCGATGGCCGGTGCGGCCGGTTTGCGCGCGGCGCTGATCAAGCACCGGGACGTGTTCCTGCTGAGCTTCACCGAGAACATGTTGACCTACGCGCTCGGCCGCCGCATCGAGGCGCCCGACATGTGGGCCGTACGCCGGTTGGTGCGCGACGCCGCCAAACGCGACTACAAGATGTCGGCGTTCGTGCTCGGCGTGGCCACCAGCTCGCTGTTCACGATGGGTCGCGCCGCCGAGGCCGCGACCTCGACTGTGGCAATACCGTGACCAGGAGTGCCAGGAGGGCGGCACTTTAGTGCCGCCGAGTAGAGGCGAACATATGAATGTGAACACGAACCAGCACCTCGCTCGCCGCACCGTTCTCAAGGGCCTGGGCGCCGCCATCGCCCTGCCCATGCTCGATGCCATGGTGCCCGCCCGTGCCGCCGCCCAGACCCGGAAGGTCCGCCTGGTGGCCATGGAGATGGTGCACGGCTCGGCCGGCAGCACGGCCTTCGGCCTGCAGAAGAATCTGTGGGCGCCGTCGGCTACCGGCTCGGCCTTCGACCTGAGCCCGACCAGCATGGCGCCGCTCGAACCGTGGCGCGAGTACATCACCATTGTCAGCAACACCGACGTGCGTAACGCCGAGGCGTTCTTGCCACCGGAAATTGGCGGCGACCACTTCCGCTCGGCGGCCGTGTTCCTGACCCAGTCGCATCCGCACCAGACGCAGGGCTCCGACCTCAAGGCCGGCACCTCGCTCGACCAGCTGTTCGCGCAGAAGTACGGCCAGGAGACGCCGATGCCGTCGATGCAGCTGTGCGTCGAAAACGTCGACCAGGCCGGCGGCTGCTTCTACGGTTACTCGTGCGCCTACACCGATTCCATCAGCTGGGCCTCGCCGAGCGAGCCACTGCCGATGATTCGCGACCCGCGCGCGGTCTTCGATCAGTTGTTCGGCATTGGTGCCACGCCCGAAGCGCGCGCCGCCCGTCGCCGCCGCGATCGCAGCATTCTCGACTGGGTCACCGAATCGACCAACCAGTTGAAGAGCATGCTCGGTGCCACCGACAAGGCGCGTCTCGCCGATTACCTGGATGACGTGCGCGAGATCGAGCGGCGCATCCAGAAGGTCGAAGCGCAGAACACGGCGGGCGACCAGCGCACGCTGCCGGGCGCGCCCATCGGCGTGCCGGACTCTTACGACGAGCACGTCAAGTTGATGTTCGACATGCAGGTCGTCGCGTTCGCCTCGGACGTGACCCGCGTCGTCGCCTTCAAGCTGAGCCGCGACGTCTCGAACCGCGTCTATCCCGAGACCGGCGTCAATACCGGCTTCCACATCGCCTCGCACCACCAGGACCGTGACGATCGCATTTTGGAACTGGCAAAAATCAACAAGTACCACGTCAGCCTGGTGCCGTACTTCCTGAAGAAGCTCAAGGACACGCCCGACGGCGACAGCAACCTGCTCGAGAACTCGCTGATTGTTTATGGTTCGCCGATGGGCAACTCGAACGTGCACAACCACAAGCGTTGCCCGCTGTTCTTTGCTGGCCACGCCGGCGGCGCACTGAAGGGCAACCTGCACATCAAGGCCGCCGACGGCACGCCCATGGCCAACGCGATGTTGTCGGCCATGCGCGGCATTGGCGTCGAAATGGATTCGTTCGGTGACAGCAGTGGCGTGATGGATTTGAACGCCGTGCCCGCGCCCACCGCAGCCGAATAGTTGCCAGGAGGGCGGCACTTTAGTGCCGCTGCGCCGGCCGCGCGTTATCGCAATGGATCGCATATGAAGAAACTCGCCACCGTCCTCGCTCTTGTCGGCCTCGTCGCCACCCTCCACGCCGCCTCCACGGCACCGATTGCCGACGCCGCCATGGCGAAGGACGCCGCGGCGGTGAAGAAGCTGCTGAAGGAGGGCGGCGACGTCAACGCCGCCCAAGGCGACGGCATGACGGCGCTGCATTGGGCCGCGCTGAACGGCGATGCCGAGCTGGCCTCGATGCTGCTCTACGCCGGTGCCAACGTCGGCGCGAAGACGCGACTCGGCGGCTACACGCCGCTACATCTCGCCGCGCAGATTGGTCACGCCTCAGTGATCGCGCCGCTGCTCGCCGCCGGCTCGGTAGTGTCTGCCACCACCACGACGGGCGCCACCGTGCTGATGCAGGCGGCTCACGCCGGCAGCACCGAAGCAGTCCGTATGCTGGTCGAGAACGGCGCTGAGCTCAACGCCAAGGAAACCGCCAACGGCCAGACGGCCATGATGTTTGCCGCGGCCGCCGACCGCGTGGACGTGGTCAAGATGCTCCTCGCGCGTGGCGCCGACGTCAGCATCACGTCGCGCGTCGAAGACTTCTCGGCGCTGACCATGCCGCCGGATGTCGACCAGAACGGCGTGCCGCGCCCGGCCCCGGTGCAGGGTCCCGGCCCGAACATTCCCGGTGTGACCCGCGGGTTCAACTACAACGAGCTGATCAGCAAGCACGGCGGCCTTGCCGCCCTGCACTTCGCCGCCCGCCAGGGCGCGCTCAGCACCGTCGAGGCGCTCGTCAAGGGTGGTGCGGCCATCAACCAGCGCGGTGCCGGGGATCAGACCACGCCGGTCCTGGTCGCGGCCATTAACGGGCACTTCGACACGGTCGGCTACCTGCTCGACCACGGCGCGGATCCGAACTTTACCAGCGTGGGTGGCATCACCCCGCTCTACGCCGTCGTCAACGTGCAGTGGCAGCCGCGCTCGTTCTATCCGCAACCGCGTGCCTACCTGCAGCAGAAGATGGGCTACCTCGAGTTGATGACCAAACTCCTCGACAAGGGCGCCGACCCGAACGCGCGCACCAATCGCAATACCTGGTTCACGCAGTACAACTTCGACCTGCTGCGCACGGACGATTCGGGCGCCAGCCCGTTCTGGCGCGCGGCCTATGCCAGCGACATCGCCGCGATGAAGCTGTTGATCGAACGCGGCGCCGACCCGAACATTGCCACCATGAAGCCCGCGGGGGGTCGCGACTTCCAGGGTGGTACGCGCAGCGGCGACGCCAACGCCGCGCCCCAGCGTCCCACTCTCCCGGTCGGTGCGCCCGGCACGCCGCCGCTGGTGGCGGCCGCCGGCGCCGGCTACAGCGAAGGCTTTGCCGGCAACGCCCACCGCTTTGCCCCGACCGGCATGATGGCAGCGGTGAAGTACCTCGTGGAAGAAGTCGGTGTCGACGTCAACGCCGAAGACGAAGACGGCAGCACCGCCGTCCACAACGCCGCCTCACGCGGCGACAACGAGATGATTCTGTACTTGGTCTCGAAGGGCGCCGACGTCAAGGTCGTCAACCGCCGTGGCCAGACGACGGTCGATATGGCCAACGGGCCGGTGCAGCGCACCCAGCCGTATCCCGAGACCATTAAGCTGCTCGAAAGCCTCGGCGCCAAAAATAACCATAAGTGCGTGTCCTGCTAGACAGCGGGAACCTCACCGCGATCACCGGCATCTGAGAGAATATGCAGATGAGAGGTGCTATTGGACTGGGGACGGCTGCGCTCGGCGCCGCGTTGTGCGCCGCCGTGCTGTCGGCCCAGTCCCCCGCCAGGCGCCCAGGCGTCGCCGAACTGTCGGTCTCGCCGGCGACCGTCGACGTGCAGCCCGGCGGCCAGGCGCGCGTCGCCATCAGCGTCCGGCTGCCCGAGGGGTTCCACATGAACTCCGACCGGCCGCGCGACCCGAATCTCATTCCCATTACCGTGTCGATGGAAGCGGTGCCGGCCGTCGCGTCGGCGCAGGCCGCGTTCCCCGAGGCATCCGACTTCAAGCAGGAAGGTGAGCCGGTCCCGCTGCGCGTGTTCGAGCGCGAGTTCGCGATCGGCGTGCAGTTTGCCGTCGCGGCCGACGCGGCAACGGGAGTCCACCGTGTGCCGCTGCGCGTGCGCTATCAGGCGTGCGACGAGAAGCAGTGCTTTTTGCCGATCACGGCGCCGCTGGAGGCGAACCTGACCGTGTCGGCGATGGCGGCCCCCGATGCGCCGCCCGCCGCAATCGCCTCCCTCAGCTTTGCCAATGCCGCCGCCGTGCCGATTGTGGCGCCGAGGCCGGTGACCGCGGCGCCGGCTCCGGCCGCCACGCCGACTGACGCCATGGCCCTGCTCGACGGCTTCGAGGTGCGCGGCACCGACGGTGGCTACCTGGCGGCCGCCGCCTTCACCAAGTTCGTGCAGGATGCGAAGGCGGGCGTCGCGCAGCAGGGCTTGTTCGAGGGCCGTGGGCCGCTCGCCATCCTGCTGATCGTGTTCCTTGGCGGCCTGGCGTTGAACCTGACTCCGTGCGTGCTGCCGATGATTCCGGTCAACCTCGCCATCATCGGCGCGGGCTCGCAGGGCGGCTCGCGCTCACGTGGCTTACTGCTGGGCAGCGTCTACGGCGCGGCCATGGCCGTGGTTTATGGCGTGCTGGGACTGATCGTGATCCTCTCGGCGCAGACCTTCGGCACGATCAACGCCTCGCCGTGGTTCAACTTGAGCATCGCGGTGTTGTTCGTCGCGCTGGCGCTGGCGATGTTCGACGTCTTCGCGATCGACTTCTCCAAGTACTCGGCCAACCTCGGCACCGGCTCGAGCCGCGGCTCGGTGATGCTGGCCTTCACCATGGGCGGCGTCGCCGCGTTGCTGGCCGGCGCGTGCGTCGCGCCCGTCGTGATCCAGGTGGTGTTGTTCTCGACCAATCTCTACTCAACTGGCACGACCGCCGCCTTGGCACTGCCGTTTGTGTTGGGGCTGGGCATGGCGGCGCCGTGGCCGTTTGCCGGGGCCGGCATCAGCGCGCTGCCCAAGCCGGGCGCGTGGATGGTGCGGGTGAAGCAGGGCTTCGGCGTCATCATCCTGCTGACCGCGGCCTACTACGCCTATACCGCGTATGGCATCTTCCGCGACCGCATTGTCGATCCAGCGCAAGTTGCCTCGAGTGTCGACGAACTGCTCAAGGAAGGCTGGCATGCCGACCTCGCCGAGGGCCTGGCGGTCGCGAAGCGCGAGAACAAGCCCGTGCTGATCGACATGTGGGCGACGTGGTGCAAGAACTGCCTGACCATGGACCAGACGACGCTAGTCGATCCGTCGGTGAAGACGGCACTGGATGGGTTCGTGAAGATCAAGTTCCAGGCGGAAGTGCCGGACGAATCGCCGGCCAAAGAAGTGATGCAGCGATTTGGCGCGGTGGGCCTGCCCACCTATGTGGTGTTGACCCCGAAGAGCCAGGAGTCCCGATGATGATGAAAGCAACCGTGGTGGCCGTGATGTTGTTGGCCGTGGTGTCGGTGCGCGGCGAACAGGCAGTGGGCACGGCCGCACCGGCGTTTTCGCTGAAGGATCTCAAGGGTGCCGATGTCACCATGGCGCAACAGGCCGGCAAGGTGGTGATCGTGAACTTCTGGGCGACCTGGTGCGGCCCCTGCAAGGCCGAGATGCCGATCCTGATGAAGTTGCAGCAGGTCCACGGGCCGGCCGGGCTGGTGGTGCTCGGCGTGTCGATGGACGAAGAAGGCGCCAGCGTGATCACGCCCTGGCTGCAGAAGACCAAGTTTGTGGTCGACGGGAAACCGACGTCGATGAACTTCCCGATCCTGGTTGGCACCCCCGCGGTGTCAACGGCGTTCGGAGAGGTGGAGGCCCTGCCGGCGACGTTCATCATCGACCGCAAGGGCAAGATCGTGGAGCGGCACGACGGCGCGGTCGAGTTCAAGGACGTCGACCGCATCCTCAAGCCGCTACTCGCGATGAAATAACTAGCGGCCGGCCGCCTTCTTGCCGACTTCAATCGCCTTGAACCCGGGGTCGCCCCAGTTCATCACGAACACGCTGAAGCCCTGCTTCATCCGCATCTCGATGTCGGTGGCGCTAGCGGGGTAGCCGCAGGCGACGTTCGATTCCTTGCACGCCGCCAGCACCATCTGAATCGACGCTTCCCACCCGGCTTCATCCAGCTTGCGCGTGCCGTCCGGCTGCACGGTGGTGAACAGGCCGCGCAGGGTGCCGGCGCCCGGCCACAGCACGCCGATGCCTTTGACCGCGGCAATCTCCCGCGCCTTCGCCAGGCCTTCCTTGCTCTCGATGATCGTCCAGTTAATCAGTTCCCCGCTCGGATTGAGCGGCCACAGGTCGGCCTTGGCCTTGTAGTCCTTCTCGCTGAGTCCCCACAGTGCCGGCGCCTGGCCGACGTCGTCGGACCGGGTGCCGCCGTTGGCCTTGAAGCGCATGGCGTCGATGCCAGCCTTGGCTTCAGCGGCACTCTCCACCGACACAAACATGATGCCGGTGACGCCGAGATTAAGCTGCTGGCCGATGCTGACGGCCGCGACCTTGGGGTCGGGCGCGATCTCGTGCATCTTCACCACCAGCGGGTGAGTGAACGCGCCGGCCGGCGACTTCAGGAACGCGCCTGAGCCGGCCATGCCCTTGACGAAGTCAGTGAACACCGGCAGCGCCCGCGCCATGTTGCCTTCCATCGTCCCGTCGAAGATGAAGTCGGTGTTCTTGTTGGCCAGGGCCTCACCCGCGAGTTCTGCGGCGCTCTTCTGGGGCATCACCACCGGCGGCGTCACGACGCTGCCCGGCGCCGCGCCCGGCGGGCCGCCGCCCATGCGCCGGTTGGCCGGCGCATACAGGCCGAACACCGGCTTCTTCTGCGACAGCAATGCAATCGTCGGGTTCAGCCGCTTGGGGGACTGGCCAACGACCAGGGTTCCCGCGGCCGCCGTAGCAACCAGAGCAATCACGGTCCGTGCACGCATGTTCTTCTCCCATCGGGAGTATAAGCCTGACGTAACATCTTGACCATGACCAGATGGCGCCTTGTCGTCCTCGGGGTGGCGCTGACCCTGACCACTGCATCAGCGCAGCAAGCGCCGTCGCAACCCACGTTCCGCTCGAGCGTCGATCTCGTCACCATTGACGTCGTGGCCACCACGGCCAACGGCGCGCCGGTTCCCAATCTCACGGTGAACGACTTCGAGCTCTTTGAGGATGGCGTCGCCCAGCAGGTACAGACGTTTCAGTTCGTAGATCTCGCTGCCACGTCGGCCATTCGGCCGTTGCCGCCGGGCATTGCCTCGAACGAAGTCGAGCCCGGTGGATTGTTTGTCGTCGTGATCGACGAACTCGGCCTGCAGGTGGACGACATTGCCCAGGCGCGCCGGGTGGCCGAACGGTTCTTCAAGCAGACGCTGCTCCCGAACGACTACGTCGCCATCATTCGCTCGGGCGCGACATCCGGGTTCTTTCTGACCAGCGACCGCACACTTGCGCTCAGCACCATTCCGCAGGCGAGAGGTCTACGGGAGCGCAACCTGGGACTGGAGGCACCGGGCGGTGCGGCGACGACCACCGGAGCGCCGCCTCCGGATATCGCGGCAAGCTTGGCGGAACTCGAATCAGAGATTGAGGTCTTCGGCCCTGGTGAGAACGGGCGACAGAGCTTCAAGGTGCTCCTTGGCGTCGTCGATCAACTGCGCCGCATTCCAGCCAGGCGAAAAGCCGTGCTGTGGTTCAGCCGCGGCGGGGACCTGCCGCAGAACTATTTTGAGGCTGCGGAACGACCCCGGGGGACCGACGACGACGGGTTGGCGAGGCTCGCCAACGCGGCACGCGCCGCCAACGTCGCGATCTACACCGTCGATCCTCGCGGCATCCAGACGCCTGGCGCCGACGTCAGCCGCGACGGTCAACCCTTCGACACCACGGTGGTGCGCGACCTGGCGGGGCTCACAGGTGGTCGCGCCTTGCTGGGTAATGACTCCAATGCGCACTTGGCGAAGGTCGCCGCGGAGAATCGCGCGTACTACCTGATTGGTTACGCGCCAGCGGCTTCGTCTGGGACCACCCGCGCGCGAAAGCTGACGGTGAAGACGCGGTCACCAGGCGTATCGCTGTTGCATCGACGGGTCTACCTGCCATCAGCCGAAGGCGAGGCGACGTCGTTAAGCCTGGTGGAGTCGGCGCTGCCGGTTGCGGACCTGCCGATCGCCCTGGCACCCTCGGCGGTCGCCGGCGAAGGCAATCGCCGCGGTATTATCGTGCCGTTCGAAATGGGCTTGGGCCTGCCGGACGGCACCACCATCAGCTACACCGTCGTCGCCCTCGACCCGGAGGGGAAGATTGGCTCGCGGGCGATCGGCACGGTCCAGGTGAAGGGCGGCCGCGCGATTAGTGAGGCGCGCCTTGCCGCCGAGGCGAAGATCTACCAGATTCGCGTGGCCGGGAAGACGAGCGGTGATTCGCCGAAAGAAGGGCTGGCATTTGCCACCGTGTCTGTGCCTGCGGGTAAGTCAAAGGTGGCGCAGTGTTCGGGGTTTGTGTTCGAGCAACCCGGCGAGCGGCTCGCTCTTCGCCAGTTCACGCGCGGCGAGCCGATGACCATCTCAACGATGATCTCGGCCGAGAAGGTGAAGGAGAAAGCGATCATGTTCGGTCTTGCCGCCGCCGGTGGTCCAGTGGAGAAGAGCTGGCCGGTGCAGTTGGGCCGGCCCCTGGCCAACGGCCTGTGGCGCGTGACCCTCAGCTTGAAGCCGCCACTGCCGGGCGGCGATCTCGAGATCCGCGTGATGGAGGACGGCTTGTTGCTCGATGAGAGCTGCCGCACCGAGTTCGTCCTGAAGTAAGGAGGGCGAGATCTTCGGCCTGCTCGGCCTGGATCCCTTTCGCGATGTCTATCAACTGCAGGAACGCATCGGCATACAACTGCAGCAGGCACACCTGCAGAAGCGCATCAAGGTATGGGAGGCCGTTCGGCGGCGACCGCCTGCTTGATCAGCACGCCGCAGCGCCTGGTGGACCGGCATTGCTCCGGGCGCACGGTCTTGCTCGAGACCGAGGCGCCGGATGCCGCGCGCGAGGGTCGGGACCGCGGTGGCCGTAACGCCACGCGCGGAACCCAAGTTGCGGAGTGCGTAGAGGAAGTCGCGAGGGAGAGTGTCCACGCCAGCCTCAGACGGCTGGCGTGGACGATCCGTTGGTGCCGCTTATTACTTGCGGCGGTTGTAGGTCACGTGCGTGACGCCCGTGATTTTGTTGTCCTTGTCGAGGCGGATGTACTCGTTGCTGATCGTGTTGAGGTCGTCCGACAGGGTGTTGATCACCACCTGGTAGACCACGCCGTCGCGCTTGTTCAGCACGCGGATGCTCTTGGGCGTGATGATCTCAACGGCCGTCTCCGAACCTGGCTGGCCAGTGACCGCGCGGAACACGCCGTCGAACATCGTGACGTAGCTCCAGTCGTTCTTGGGATCGCTGGGGTTGCTCACGACGAGCTTATTGCCGCCCTTCTCGTACACTGAGTAGGTCATCACGTTGTTGGGATTGGTCGAGTTGTCCCAAACGCCAACGCGCGCGGTGCGCGGGTCGGTCTGGTCTTCAACCTTGGGCTTGGCCCCGGCCTGGCCCTGGGCAAAGCTCGGGCTGGCGGAGACGAGAGCGGCGGCGAAAATGGCAGTGCAAGCGAGCAGATTTCGGTAAGTCATCGATTTAATCCTCGTGGGAACTTCGATAGTGAACAAGCGTGGTCAGGATACTCAATGCGGTGGGCAAAGGCCAGCGCAGAGGCGGGAGGGGACAGCTCTGTCGTCGCCTTCAGCCAATTCGTGGTCACGTGGCTCGCCGGCGTGAAGGCCGGGATTAGTTGACCGTCCAGAGGGCGAGCGTATTGACGCTCTTCACGAACAGACGATTCCCGGCCAGCGACGGCGCCCCCCAGGTTTCCTCGTCCGACAACTTGTAGCGGCGCACCGGCTCGGCGGCCGTGGCACTCACGCGCATCACCACCAGCTCTCCGTCGCTCTCCATGCTGAGCACAGTGTCTCCGGCCTTCCAGATCGATGCATTGGTCGCCTGACGGCCTGCGGAGGTCCAGATCGTCTTGCCCGTCTTGGCGTCGGCGATGAAGTACTGCCCGGCGTTCTTCGTGGACAGACTGAACACGGTGTCGCCCACGATGACGCCGTTGCTCATGCGAATGGTCACGTCCGCGTTCTCCCACACCTTGTCCACCACCCACGTGTTGGCGCGCTTCGTCGGCGCGTACGCCTCGAGCGGTCGGCCGTTGCCGCCGATGATGAACGTCTGTCCATAGAAGAGCGGCGTGAGAGAGTTGGTCGTGGACTGCGTGGGGAACGGCAGTTCCCAGAGCAGGGCGCCGTTGGCCACCTCGACGCCGACGATCTTTGCCTGCGTCCCGGTGACGATCTGCCGCGTGCCGCCCAGCGTGACGACCACCGGGGACCCGTAGCCTGGGCCATCCCCCGCCCAGCGCCACTTCACAGTGCCACTCGCCATGTCGAACGCGGTGAGGGCGCCCTCATCCTGACCACCCACGTGGAAGATCACGTTGGAGCCCTCGATGATGGGCGAGAACGAATGGGTCGTGTACTGCGTCGGAGGCGACGCCGGCTTCGTCCACAACGGCTTGCCCGAAGCGGCATCGTAGGCCGTCACGATGCCCGTCATCCCGATCGAGAACAGCTGGTTGTTGGCAAACACCGGCGTCGACTTCGGGCCCGGTCCATGCCCGGCGGCCGCACTCATCGGGGTAAAAGAGGCGGCGTACGGAGTGCGCCAGACCGCCTTGCCCGACTCGGCATCGAGCGCGCTCATCACTTCCTCGTCGCCCTGTCGAGAGAATATGTACACACGGTTCCCGACGACGAGGGGGGTGGCATAGCCCGTGCCCACGTCAATCTTCCACCGCTGCCGGAGTTGCTCAGGCCACGTCGCCGGCGGGGCGAAGCCCGTCGCGCCGCCGTCGCGCGCGCCGCCGCGCCACTGCGTGACGTTGATCGGCTGCTGCGCCACCGCGACCCCGACCAGACCAAACACGACAACCGCCGCCATTCCTGCCAGTACGCCGCGCATATGTGTCTCCTCCAGACCGCCATGCGATCGCCAATGGTGTGCGGCCAGCATACCGCGATCCCCCCGCCGGCACGGCTGGCTCAATGGCGCTGAGTCTTCAATGCTGGCCTTGACGGATCTTGAGATAGCTCATCACCAGCAGGCGCAATGCCAGGAGTGCGACGAAGACTTGCGGCATGGTCGGGACCGACGTCACGGGGTGGTGTCTTGAGTCTGGTGGAAAAGTGAAAAGCGCGTCATCATCCGGCGCAGTTGTTAGCCAGCAGCTGCGTCCGCTTCGCAGGCGGATGCCGGAGGATGACGCGATGGCGAAGGAGAGCAGGAAGCCCACGGGCACTGAAGAAAATCCGGGGGCGACAAGTTTAGAAGCGGCGTTTCAGGTGCGGGCGCGGGCGTGGATTGATGCGATTGTCGAGGAAGAAATCGAGGCGGCGTTAGGCGCAGCGCCCTCGGCGCGTTTACCTGTTGGCCGGCGGTGGGGACGGCGACACGCCACGGCCAGATTGACAGGGCCTTCGTGCCGCCCGTACGATGGTGGCTTGCTGTGTCACGTAAACAGGTTGCCGTCATGATTCGCTGGTTGCGCGCGCGGGTGAGCACGCTAGTCAACGCCGTCCGTCAGCGGGTTCCGGTTCACCGCGTCGCCACGGCGCAGTTGCCGACTGAGTTTGGCGAGTTCACCATTCATGTCTTCGAGAACGGGCTGGGCGGCGGTAGCCACGTAGCCATGGTGCGCGGTGAGATCGGCAACGGCGAGAACGTGCTGGCCCGCGTGCACTCCTCCTGCCTGACCGGCGACATTTTTCATTCCTCGCGTTGTGACTGCGGCGAACAGCTGCATTTGGCGCTGCGACGGATTGCGGATGAGGGCCGCGGCGTGTTGCTGTATCTCAACCAGGAGGGACGTGGGATCGGGCTGGCGAACAAGATTCGCGCCTACGCCCTGCAGGAGGCCGGCTGCGACACGGTGGAGGCCAATGCCCGTCTCGGTTTCCCGGCCGACCTGCGCGATTACCGCGCAGCGATTCGCATACTGCAGGACCTCGGCGTGCGCTCGACACGGCTGATGAGCAACAACCCGCGCAAGTTCGCCGGCATCACCGGCGAAGGCCTGTCGGTGAGCGAGCGGCTGCCGATTGAGATCCTGGCCAACGCCGCGAACGAACGCTACCTGAGGACCAAGAAAGACAAGCTTGGCCACCTGCTCTCTTCGGTGTAACCGGTGCTCGCCGCCGCCCTCCTGCTGTTGAACGCGTCGCTCACGTTCGGCAACGTCTGGCCGACTCCGAAAATTCGTTGGGAGCCTTCAGTGTCGGTGGAGCTCGCCGTGTGCGTGCTGCTGCTGGCGGTGGCCCACCACCGGGCCGACCACCTGGCCCGGCGCGTGCTGCCGGTGCTGTGGGTGCTACTGGTGGCCGGACATTACCTGGATGTGACGATCCCTGGCCTGTACGGCCGCGACTTCAACCTGTATTGGGACTCGCGTCACCTCGGCAACGTCGCCGCCATGTTGGCGCGCGCCGTGCCGGCGTGGCAGATTGTGGCGGCGGTGGCTGGCCTGGTGATTGTCATCATCGCCGCCTACCTGCTGGCGCGGCTGGCGCTTCGGCATCTCGCCGCCGCCCTGCAGCATCGCCGCCCGCGGCTCGTGCTTGGCACGGCAGCGGCGCTGGTCGTCGCCCTGTTCGTCACACCGTTGTTCGCTTCGTTCACGCGGCCGGCGTTTGCGGACCCTGCAATTGGCGCCTATCTACGCCAGGCGCGATACGTCTTGGCCATGGCCGCAACCGGCGGCGCAGCGCCGGGGCTCGGCGAGAGCCCTGACTTTGGCGCCGATCTGCGCGGTCTCGACGGAGCGGACGTCATGCTGGTATTTCTCGAGTCGTACGGCGCCGTGACGTTCGACCGCCCGGCGTTTGCCGAGACGCTGGCAGCAAGCCGGCGCAACCTCGAAGCCGCGGTCACCGACGGCGGTCGCGAAGTGCTTTCGGCCTACGTCGAATCGCCCACTTTCGGCGCTTCGTCGTGGCTGGCACATCTCAGCCTGCTCACCGGTGTGAAGGTGACCGACCAGTACGAGTACACCGCGCTGATGGCCTCGTCGCGCGACACGCTGGTGAAGGCGTTCGCCCGCGGCGGCTATCGCACCGCGGCGCTGATGCCTGGCATGCGACAGCCATGGCCCGAAGGCGCCTTCTATGGCTTTGATGTGATCTACGGGCGCGACCTGCTGGCTTACCAGGGCCCCGAGTTCGGCTGGTGGGGCATTCCTGATCAGTTCGCGCTGGCCCGGCTCGATTCGCTCGAGCGCAGCGCCCCGTCCCGCCCGCCGCTGCTCGCGGTGTTTCCCACCAGCACATCGCACGCGCCGTTTGGTCCGGTCCCGCCGTTCCTGCCCGAGTGGTCGCAGGCGTTGCAGGCCGACGGCTACCGCCAGGAGGATGTGGCCAACGCTGCCGTGCCGGAACTGACCAACCTGGCGCCGAGCTACCTGCGCGCCATCGCCTACAGCTACGACACGCTGGCCGGCTACGTCCGCGCGCACGCGGGAGAGAACCTGGTGATGGTGGTGCTTGGTGATCATCAACCGCCCGCCGCCGTGAGCGGCCGCGCCGCCACCCATGACGTGCCGGTGCATGTGATTGCCAGTCGTGACGGGATGCTCGGCCGCCTGCGCGCGCATGGCTTTCGCAGCGGCCTCGTGCCCGAACGGCCCGGTGTCGGCGAAATGCACGCGCTGGTGCCGATGGTAATGAGCGCCTTTAGCGTGCGCGAGTAGCGCCGGTCCACGTACTGGGCACAGAGGACACAGAAGACTCTCAGTAGGCATTCCAAATGCGGTCAGGCTTCGAACGTGCAGACTCGCATTCGGAAAGGTTGACTCTGCGTCTCCTGTGTCCTCTGTGGCTAACTAGGCTCCCGTGCTCCGCCACAACCGCCTCACATCAATCGCAAACGACCACCCGAGCGTGGCCAATGTGATCGCTGAGACGATGTCACTGGTCAGAGATGGAACAACGGGGGCGAGCGCCAGGCTCAGGCCGGCGAACTGCCCGACGGCGACGCTCTTGCCGCGCAGGGTCGGCTGCAACCGGCCGGCCATCCACGGCAGCAGCCACCCGGCGGCAACAAACGCATAGCGCATCAGCCCACAGGCCAGCACCCACGCCCCGGCCTTGTCGTGTAGCCACACAAACAGCGACAGCACCAGGATCAGCAGGGCGTCGACTTCGAGGTCGAAGCGGGCGCCGAACGCACTGGCCAGGCGGGTCTGCCGCGCCAGCCAGCCGTCGAGGCCGTCCAGTGCGGCCAGCGCGGCGGTCGCCCCGACCACCCACCACGCGATGACCGCGGTCGGCGGTTCGATGAGTAATGCCCCGGCCAGCGCGACCAGCGCCGCGCGGCTGGAGGTGACGTGATTGGCGGGCCCGAAGCGCCCGAATGGATGATGCGTAGAGATGGTGATGACGACAATCATCATCGTCACGGCGAAAACCGAGGCCGCGGCCCACGGATACCCGGCCGATGCCTGCAGCCACGGCCGGATGACGTTGGCGACGACCACGACAACGGAGGTGACCAAGCCGCTCGTGAGCAGGACCCGAGTACGAAGGGACAAGGACGGCATTGTAACTGGGACAGAATAGGGGACTGGCAATGAGCAACGACGCACAGGCGTTCTGGGTGACCGAGCCCGGCCGCGGTGAGATCAGAACTGAAGAACTGCGCCGACCCGGCAGCGGCGAGGTGGTGGTGCGTGCGCTCTACAGCGGCATCAGCCGCGGTACCGAGGCGCTGGTCTTCAGCGGCCGCGTGCCGCAGAGTGAGTGGGCCCGCATGCGCGCGCCGTTCCAAGTAGGCGAGTTTCCCGGGCCGGTGAAGTACGGCTACTCGGTGGCGGGCATCGTCGAGCAGGGTCCCGCCGAACTGATGAGCCGCCAGGTGTTCGTGCTGCACCCCCACCAGACCCGTTTCGTGGTCCCGGCGACGGCCGTGCAGGTGCTGCCAGACGAGGTGCCGCCGGCTCGGGCGGTGCTGGCGGCGAACCTCGAGACGGCGCTCAACGGCATTTGGGATGCCCGGCCACACGTCGGCGACCGCATCGCCGTGATCGGCGCCGGCACGGTCGGCATGCTCACCGCGTGGCTGGCCAGTCGCCTCCCCGAGTGTGTCGTCCAACTCGTCGATCTCAACCCGCGACGCGAGATGGTGGCACGGGCGCTGGGCGTGCCCTTCGCCACACCGGATGCCGCCGCCGGCGACGCCGACATCGTCATTCACGCCAGCGGCTCGCCGTCGGGACTCGAACTGGCCCTGACCGTCGCGGCACTTGAAGCCACCATCGTCGAAATGAGCTGGTTTGGCGATCAACCCGTGTCGCTGCCGCTCGGCGGAGCGTTTCACTCGAAGCGCCTGACGATTGTCTCCTCTCAGGTGGGACGACTTACCCCCGCCCAACGCGCGCGGTGGGATCACGGCCGGCGGATGCAACTGGCCCTCGGCATGCTTCGCGATCCGGCGCTCGATGCGGTGATCACCAGCGAGAGCCCGTTCGAATCACTTCCCGAGGTGATGGCCGGTCTGGTGCACACGCCAGGCGAGGCATTGTGTCACCGCATTCGTTATTGACCATTTGCAACGACAAAAGGAGAGTTCGATGTACTGCGTAACCGTGCGCGATCACATCATGATCGCGCATAGCTTCAAGGGTGATGTGTTCGGCCCCGCCCAGCGACTGCACGGCGCCACCTACGTGGTGGATGCCGAGTTCCGGCGGGCCGAGATTGACGCCGACGGCATTGTGGTCGACATCGGCCGCGCGGGCGATGTGCTGAAGCAAGTGCTGGCCGGCCTGAACTTTCGCAACCTGGACGAGGTGCCGGAGTTCAAGGGCAAGAACACCACCACCGAGTTCATCGCGCGAACCGTATTTGACCGGATGGTGGCGGCAATCGGTCGCGGCGAGCTGGGTCCCGGCGCCGGCGCCGTAGAGAGCCTGCGCGTGACGCTGCAGGAATCGCACGTGGCGTCGGCCTGGTACGAGGGCCGCGTGGGCGGCGCCGCATAGCCATGCCGGCGGCGGTGTTCGTGGTGCCCGGCTCGATTGACACCAGGACGGGCGGCTCGCTCTACGACCGGCGAATGGCCGAGGGCTTGCGCTGGCGTGGTTGGGATATCGCGGTGGTGGAACTCGCGGGCGAATTTCCGCAGCCCACGGCGGCAGCGGTGGCCGGCGCGGCAAAAGCCCTTGCGGCGATTCCCGACGGCTCGCCGGTGGTCATGGATGGGCTCGCACTCAGTGCGCTGCCGGACCTCATCGAGCGCGAGACTGCTCGCTTGCGCGTGGTGGCGCTCGTCCATCTTCCGCTTGCCGCCGATGTCAGCATTGATGCTGACATCCGCACCCGGCTGGCGGCTGCGGAGCGGCGCGCCCTCGACGCTTCGGCGCTGATCGTGGTCACCGGCATGGCCACGCTCGGCCTGCTTGCTCAATACGCACTGCCGCGCGGGCGCGTGGTGGTGGTCGAGCCCGGCACGGACCCGGCGCCACTGGCAAGAGGCTCAGGCGGACCGGGGGTGTGCCTGCTTTGCGCGGCGACGGTGAACTTTGGGAAGGGACACGACGTGCTGCTCTCAGCGCTGGCGGCCGTGCCGAGCCAGGAGTGGCGCCTGACCTGCGCCGGCAGCCTCACGCGCGATCCCGTGACGGCTGACCGCGCTCGCGGCCTCGTGCAGCAACTCGAACTGACAGATCGCGTGACCCTGGCCGGTGAGCTTAATGCCGATGCACTGGCGGCCTGCTACGACGCCGCCGACGTCTTTGTGCTGGCGACCCGTCGCGAGACCTACGGCATGGCCGTGGCCGAGGCCCTGGCTCGCGGCCTGCCGGTGGTGAGCACGACAACCGGAGCCATTCCCGAACTCGTTGGCCCTGGCGCCGGCCTGCTCGCACCTCCGGGGGACGCCAAGGCATTCGCCTCAGCGCTGGCGCGCGTCATCAGCGACGTGGATCTTCGAGCGCGTCTGGCGGCCGGTGCGCGAGCCGTTCGCGATCGACTGCAAACATGGGAGGTGGCCGCCGCCCGCATGGAGGCTGCCCTGCAGGCAGTCAATGGCTATGTCTGAACCCCTTGGCGACTGGCTGCAATTGCGCGAGGTGGCCGATTGGGAGGCCCGATCGTCGCAGCTCGTACAGCAGGTTGTGAAGGCGATTGCGCCCGAGGGAGCGATGCAGGTGCTGGACCTCGCCACCGGTACCGGCTCCAATGTGCGCTACCTGGCCGTGCGGCTGCCGGGCTGCCAGCGCTGGGTAGTGGTCGACCACAGCCCCGATCTGCTCGCCCTCGTGACCGAACGCACCGCGGCCTGGGCGCGCGCGCGCGGCTACCGGTGTGACTCATACGCAACCGGCCTGCGCGTTCGTCACGACTCGTTGGACTGCGAGGTCGAGACGCGCCAGCGAGACCTGTGTGACCTGGACGATGCCGGATTGTTCGCCGGCCGGCACCTCGTCACCGCATCGGCGCTGCTGGACCTCGTGTCGGAGTTGTGGCTGCGGTCGCTGGCCGCGCATTGCCGCGAGGTGGGCGCCGCGGTATTGTTTGCGCTCAGCTACAACGGCGAGTCGTCGTGTTCGCCGGCCGAGCCCGAGGACGAACTGGTTCGGGAGCTGTTGAACCGGCACCAGCACACTGACAAAGGCCTCGGCGGCCTGGCCGCCGGACCAGACGCGGTCGCCTGTGCCGAGCGCTGCTTCATCGCGGTTGGCTACCAGGTTCACATCCAGCCCACCGACTGGAAGATCGGGCCCGCGCACGCCGACATGCAGCGCTACCTGGTTCGCGACTGGGCGCGTGCCGCCGGTGAACTGGCACCCGAGCTGCGACCACACATTACCAGCTGGCGCGATCGCCGGCTGGCCCACATCGATGCCGGACGATCGCGGATCAGCGTCCGCCATTTCGATCTGGCCGGGTGGCCGGCCAGGCCGTGACCGTGATGCCAGTGCGTTTCGACCCTGCCGAAGTCCGCGATTACTACGACCGGCACACCGCCGCCTTTGTCTCGCGCGGACAGGGCGGAGGCGGGATTCATCGCGCGGTGTGGGGCCCGGGCATCACCCATCGTGACCAAGCGTTTCACTACGTTGAGGATCAGATCGCCGGCGTCATGCAGAGCCTGCCGGCCACAGACGGACGTTCACCGCACATCGTCGACCTGGGGTGCGGCGTTGGTGGCAGCGCGTGCTACCTGGCTGCACAGCTGCCGGTGCGCGTCACCGGCATCACGCTCAGTCCCGTGCAAGCGCATCTCGCCCAAGCGCGCATTCAAGAAGCCGGCGTTTCTGACCGTGTCACGTGTCTCGTGGGCGACTACAACGACCTGCCACCCGACGTGGGGCCAGCCGATCTCGCGTATGCTATCGAGTCGTTTGTTCATGGGCCGGCACCCAGTCGGTTCTTCGCGCAGTGCCGGCGGCTGCTGCGGCCTGGCGGCGCGGTGATTATTTGCGACGACTTCCTGCGGCCCACCACCGACCCTCGAGCCGCGCTCGCCATCGAGCGCTTCTGCCGCGGCTGGCATGTCAACGCGCTGCTGGAGCGAGAAGCGCTGCAGGCGCTGGCCAGCGCCCACGGCCTTGTCCATGACTTGACCGTCGACTTGTCGGCCTACCTTGAACTTGGTCGCCCTCGCGACCGGGTGCTGAAGGCCTTGCTGCCGCTCCTCAATCTGCTGCCGCTCGCCGCCGGTCGATTCGACTACCTCAGTGGTGGCAGCGCACTGCAGGAATGTCTGTCACAGGGCTGGCTTGGATATGACTTCTGTGTCTTCAGAAGTGACCAGTGAAGGACGGCTCGCTAGATCACTCGTGTGACAGCCGAGGTGCTGTCAGTAGCGTGCGCGGTATTGGTTTGTGAATTTATCTCGCAGTCGAACAGCACGTCGCCGCCCATCCGGAACACGCGGTAGCCCGGGCGCAGGCAGTCGCGGAGGCGCGCCTGCGGCGCCAGCCGGATGGCGGGGCGGCCGTCGCCGATCAGCACCGGGGCAATGGCAATCTGCAATCGGTCCAGCAGGTTCGCCTCAAGGAACGTCGACACCGTGACACCGCCGCCCTCAACGAACACGCGCCCGCAGCCGCGCGCGCGCAGCAGCGCCGCGACTTCTGCCACGCCGCCAGGCCCGCCGGCAATACCCACAACGGTGGCGTCGCCAATCAGGTCTTCGCCCGCTGTCAGCCGTGATTGTTCGCAGACATACAGGGTTGGGGCCGCCCCATCCGTGAAGAGCTTGAAGGTCGGCGCGAGTCGTCTGCCCGGGTCGAAGACGACGCGCAGCGGATGAGGCCCGGCGACATGGCGGGTCGTCAACTGCGGGTCATCGGCAGCCACCGTACCAGCGCCGACGACGACAGCGTCGCAGAGGGCGCGCATGCGATGCAAGTGGACGAGGTTGCCGCCGCCAGTGACGAACTGCGAATCACCGGAATGGGTGGCGATGAACCCGTCGAGGCTCTGGCCGAGGTGTCCAACGGTCATCGGCCGCGAAGCCGTCGCACTGCACATCGGAAGGTAGAGATCGAGGAGGTGCGACTGCGGGCTGCCGGCCGGCAGTCGCGAGTGCCAGCCCGTGCCGGGTCGCCACTCCAGCACGGCGTCGCTGCTGTCGTCGGCCAGCGGTTGCAGCTGCGCACCTTGCAGTGAGAACAACCGCCGGCGGCCGTCACGCTCTGCGGCGGCGGCCATGGCGCTCGCGGCCAGCAGCAGCGGCCAGGCAGCGTCGGCGGCCAACGCCGATGGCGAAGAAATACTTTCTGGCGACAACACCTTCACTATGCCATACTCGCCGCCGTCTCTTTAACGCGGGCCCGCGAGCCCGAGAAGAGGTGTCCATGACCATATTCCGGCCACTCGAGCGGCATCTGCCGCACATGCTCAAGACACACTTATAGAACGCTTGCTCAAAGGCGGTCGCGTCGTCGACCCAGTCAACATCAGGCCCGTTCTCAGACCCAGCGCCGACCAGGCCGCTTCTCAGAACACTATTTGCCGCGGCCGTACGCGCCGTCCATCCGCGCCGCGATCGTCGTCAGCTCCGTCGCGTCCGTCGCGTATTTCGCGACCGCTTCGATGAGGGCCTTGTTGGACTTGGCGTTGATCGCTTCGGTGTCGACGGTGATGAAGTTCTGCTGGCCCCAGCCAACCAGTAGCGAGCCGATTCCGAAGAACACGAACAGGTGAGAGCGCATGAAAACCAGTCCCTCGTGACCTTCTTCGTGTTCTTCGTGGTTTCTTTTAGTCAGTGGCGCGGCCCGGATGAAGCGGCTCGCACTGCAGCGTCTGCGGTCCGTTCTCCGTGCACACGGCATACGAGGCGCCGTACATCGACACGCCGGCGTACTCGCCCTTCTTGTTGACGATGTAGAAGCTGATGCCGAAGTTGGGGAGGCCGCGCGCGTTCAACAGACGCTTCTCGACGGTGTTCTTCTGGATTCGCCGCAGCGCTTCCATGCCCGCATCCTTCGGCGACTTGCCCATGCGCATCTGCTCGACGATCAGAAACGAGCACAGGTTGAAGAGGTTGGCTTCGCCGCGGCCGGTGGAACCGGCGGCGCCGACGTCGCCGTCCACGTAGAGGCCGGCACCGAGAATCGGCGAGTCGCCGACGCGGCCGGGTATCTTCCACGACAGCCCGCTGGTGGTGGTGACGCCGCAGACCTCGCCTTTGGCGTTGACGCCGTCGCAGTTGATGGTGCCGTAATAGCTCATCGGATCGATAAGCCCGTCCCTGACCATGCTGAGCCCCGCCATTTCCATCGCCTGGCCGCGCTTCTTCGGATCCAGATAGTGACTGGGATCGATGCGCCGCTTCCACTCCAGCCACAACCCGCGTGACTTCTCGGTGTTGAGGTCGTCCTCGATCTTGAAGCCCATGTTGCGGGCGAAGTCCTGCGCGCCCTTGCCGGCCAGCAGGTGGTGATCGGTCTGCTCGAGCACCGCCTTGGCCACCAGCGACGGCGTGCGCACGCCTTCGAGCGCCGCGACCCCGCCGGCGCGCTTGGTCGGCCCGTGCATGCAGCACGAGTCAAGCTGCACGATACCATCGGCATTGGGCAGGCCGCCATAGCCCACGCCCGACTCGGCCGGATCGAGCTCGCAGAGATTGACGCCGGCAATCAGTGCATCGAGCACGTCGGTGCCCTTGGTGATCAGGTTGAACGCCTTCAGCACGCCGACTTCCGTCCCGCCGTTCTTGTAGACGTTGCCGTTGTTCGAGGCCACGACTACCGGCTTGACGCTGTTGGTCTGTACGGCCGGCGCCTTGCCGAACACCGGGACGGACCCGCCGCCGATGGCGACGCCGACAGCCGTGCTGGTCTGGACGAATTCACGACGAGTAATTTTTTTCGACATACCAAAGTTCTCCTGCCGCAGATGCTATCCCAAAAGTGATCGGCGTTATCCTGCGACATCCGTGCGAAAGCCTGACCTGGTGTTCCTTGCAGTGATCCTCTTCATCGCTGCGGCGCTGCGCGTGTGGGCGCCGTGGGGCGACGTGTTCCCCTCGACTGCGCTCGGGGCAAGCGGCGATCGCGTCAATTTCCTCGCAACTGACGCGTGGCATCACGTCCGGCTGGTGGAAAGCCAGGTCCTGCGCTGGTCGCCGCCATGCTGATGGGCACGGCAGCCGAGATGCACAGCAGGCCAGCGCGTGATGATGGCGGGGGCTGGGCTTGACCCGAATCCCGTGGCATCTTCTAGTCAGATCCACAGATTCTCTCGGGCATCGGTGTGATTTTGGCCGTTTAGCTTTGTACGTGAGCGCAAGGTTCGCGACGCTGCTGATGACGAACGTGGTGAATGGCACCTTGACATCTTCAGCTTATTGCTTTGGCCGGCAGCCTTCGAACGCTGGAATCACCCTCTTATGTCCATTTCCGCCGGCACGCGCCTCGGCCCGTACGAAATCCTTGTCGCCATCGGCGCCGGGGGAATGGGCGAGGTGTATAAGGCCAAAGACACCCGCCTCGACCGCATCGTCGCCGTCAAGACGCTGCTGCCGCACATCGCCGCCGCTCCTGACCTGCGTGAGTCCTTCGAGCGCGAGGCACGCACCATCTCCCAGTTGATTCATGTCAACATCTGCACGCTCTTCGACGTCGGCGAGCAGGATCAGACGGCGTTTCTCGTCATGGAGTACTTCGAGGGCGAAACGTTGGCGGCGCGCATCGCCAAGGGGCCGATTCCGGTCGAGCAGGCGCTGCCGTGGGCCATTCAAATCGCGAGCCCGCTGAACGCCGCGCACCGCCAGGGCATCCTCCACCGCGACCTGAAACCCGGCAACGTGATGCTCCGATTTTGGAAAGCTCGTTTCGTCGAGGATCAGAATCCCCGTCCGCTCCGGTCGTCGCAACAGCGCCTACGTGGATCGATCGAGCACTGGGGCGCAGCGTACCGAATTTCAGCGAAATGTACAGTGTCCTCAATTTAGATCACTCGGCGATCCCCTCAGGAATCTAGCGAAGTGATAAAGTTGTACTAATTTGGCATTATTACTTGACCGAGGAGAGAATACGATGGCAACTACGGCGGATGCAGAGGTCGTCTTACGGCTATTCGACCTACGACGTGAAGAGACATTACGCAAGGCCCGTCACTTCATGGTGTTTGCGTTTCACCCCAAGACACACGAGGAACTGAGGGCGGTCTCGCGAGACGTCACGGCACCAGAGAATGCGTGGTGGCGACAGACCTTGAGCTACTGGGAGATGGCCGCGTCCTTAGTACTGCGGGGCGCCGTGGATGCCGAGTTATTTCTCGACTCCAATGGTGAGGGCATCGTGCTGTATGCCAAGTTTCACCACTTTCATGCGGAAACAGAGAAAGAGTCTGGCAGCCTGTTTATGCCGAAGACCGCTGCGCTCATTGCGCAATATCCGTCCGCGCAAGCGCTGCATGCGCGATACCTGACAATGTTTGGCCCCAAGGGGTAAGAGTCAAAGGCGAGGGCGCGCAGGGTCAGTGGGAATAGGCACCGTGACGTTTGCTCCGCACCTGCTGCCGTGGTGGGGCTGGTAGTGCTGGTCGCGGGTGGCGTCGGAGCAGTCCGTCGCCTCATGCGTGCCGGAGTGCCCCTCCACGATGCCGGAGGCAAGGCTCGTCCTCCGTGGCCGCCAGACTCCGCGGTGTGTGCCGTGTTTTCGGAGTGCCAGCAATATCGATATCAACTCCGAGAGATCTGGGATGCGTCCAAGCCACTCGTCCTGTGGGTACTGATGAACCCCAGCGTGGCCTGCACCGACCACGCCGATCCCACCCTGCGGAAAACGGGGACGTTCGCCCGCGCGTGGGGCTACGGTGGGCAGCTGGTCGGCAACGTTCACGCCTACCGCGCCACGGACAAAAGACGCTTGCTTGCGGTGGCCGATCCTGTCGGCCCCACGAATGACCGGCTGATTTTAGAGATGGCGGCGGAGGTGACCACGATCGTGCTGGCCTACGGCCAACCGCCGAAGGCCCTCAGGGCCCGAGGGGCAGCAGTCGTCGCTCTGCTGCGCGACCATCCAGGACTCTGTCATCTTCGGCTCTCTCAAGATGGCACGCCGGTCCACCCCCTGTACCTGCCCTCCACTCTCCGCCCCACCCCCCACCATGTGAACCCATGATGCAGGAGCCGCGGCGCTGCCGGAAATGTAGTGCCTCTTTCTTCGCCCGTGTCCGACGTTTCAACTGTCGCTCTCGTCTTGGTTGCGCCGTGAACATCGAGGCAGAGCCTTCGTTGTACTTCAGCACGCGAGCGACCACATTCGGGGTTTCACCGATGTAGAGCGAGTTGTCCCCACCTCGCAGCATGTAGACGAAGTGCATGCGGACGACGATGCCATCGTCGGAAGGGTTGAGTTCAGGTGGCAGAAATTGCGGGAGGGAGGTGGCTTGCCCTTCGACTCGGCCGTGGCGCTCCCTTGATCAGGGGCACTCTCCCTGGTGGTGGTGGAGGCGGCG
>SXGT01661936.1_pt1 | contig 45311 bp, 41 predicted proteins | sample 3176221 | NCBI WGS metagenome assembly SXGT01 (sample SAMN11356862, study PRJNA531348) | freshwater metagenome | isolation source: freshwater sample F1-120 | place: China: Fuxian Lake, Yuxi | collected 2017-12-25 | reverse complement strand
GTCGCGGCCGCCTGCGGCGACGACGACGAACCCGAAGCAACGACGTCCGTCGCGCCCGCGGCGCCGGACGACGAAGAGCACCACATGGACGACATGGATCACTCGGATCCTGAGCACAACATGGAGGACATGGACCACGGCGATGATGGCCATCACGGCGGCGACGGCGATGCCGAAGCCGACCCGGCCGACGTCGAGAGCGGGTTCGCCGCGCTCGTCAACGGTCACCATGCCGCCATCGAGCCCGAGCCGCTCGACGAGGCAACCCAAGCCGAACTCGACGCGCAACTCGCGATCACCCGCGAGGTCGCCGAGACCTACCCGACCGTCGCCGACGCCGTCACCGCCGGCTATCGCCGAGCCGGACCGTTCTCGCCGGGGTTGGGTGCGCACTACACCCGCACGTCGGCCGAGGGGCTGAACGCCGACGGCGTGATGTCGGACGCCGATCTGCGCAACCCGCTGTCGATCATCTACACGGGCACCGATCCCGGCGACGAAATCGTCGGGTTCATGTACTACGCGATGACCGCCGACGTTCCCGAGGGCTTCGCAGGCGACAACGATTTCTGGCACTACCACACGAGCGTCTGCATCAAGGCGGCCGAAGACGGCATCGACGCGCCGTTCGGAGCCGACGTCGAAGTGCCCGAAGGGCTGTGCGAAAAGGCCGGCGGATCGATGCTCGAGCAGACCCAGTACATGGTGCACGTCTGGACCGTTCCGGGCTACGAGGTCGACGAGGCCGACGGCGGCGTGTTCGGCGAGGTGAACCGCAACGTGCCATGCGACGACGGCAGCTACCACATCCTCGAAATGGAAGACTGGATCGAGTACCCGCTGAACGTCTGCAAGAACAACCCCGCGTAGGCTCGCTCGGGTGACCGAGCTGCTGTACCTGCGAGACGCTCAACAGCGATCGTTCGAAGCGACCGTCGTCGACTGCGATGTCGACGACGGTCGCATCGCGTTGGACCGCACCGCGTTCTATCCGACCGGCGGCGGCCAGCCACACGACCTCGGCAACATCGACGGCGTAGCCGTGACCGACGTTCGCAAAGACGGCGACATGGTCTGGCATCGACTCGACGGAGCCCTTCCGGCGCTCGGCGCACACGTCCGCGGTGTCATCGACTGGGAACGTCGCCACCGCCTCATGCGAACCCACTCCGCCATGCACGTGTTGTGTGGCGTGATCTGGAACGAATGGGGGAAGGCGGTGACGGGCGGCAACATGGAACCGCTCGAAGCGCGCATGGACTTCGAGTTCGATCCGCTCCCCGACGGGTTCGCCACCCGGATCGGTGAACTCGTGAACGCCGAGATCGCCGCTGATCGCCCCATCGTCGTTTCGTTCTTGCCACGTGCAGAGGCATTGGCCGATCACGACCTGATCCGCACCAAGGTCAACTTGATTCCCGAGTCGGTCACCGAGATTCGAGTCGTCGACATCGTGGGCCTCGACAAGCAGGCCGACGGCGGTACCCACGTCGCGTCGACGGGGGAAATCGGCCGGTTCGAGGTGGTCAAGACCGAAAGCAAAGGCAAAGGCAACAAACGCCTGCGAGTGCGAATCGTCGATCTGTGAGCTTCGCGGAGCTGCTCGCGTCGCCAGGAGTCGTCGAACACTGCGAGCTCCGATCGCGGATCGGGTTCATGGCATTGCACGGCGGCCTCGAAGCGACGACGTTCGAAATCGCGAGCGTCGCAGCACAGCGGTGCGGCGCGTCGTTGTATGCCGTCGTGCAACCCGTCGACCTCACCTGGCACATCCCGTCGTCTCGCTACTCACTCGACGTTTCCGAGCGACTCGCGGCGTTCTGTGCGCACGTCGACATTGCGATCTCGGTACACGGCTATGGCGGTGTCCGTTCCAGCGATCATCGGTGGCTCACGATCGTGGTCGGTGGTAGCGGGCGCAGCGAAGCGGCCCTCGTCGCCGTCGCGCTTCGCGAGTCGTTGGCCGACTATCACGTCATCGACGACCTCGACGCGATTCCTCGCGAGTACCGTGGCGTTCATCCCGACAACCCCGTGAACCGAGTGCGATGCGCCGGGGTGCAGATCGAGTTGCCGCCGCGGGTCCGAGGCCGGAGTCCGATCTGGGACGACCACGACTTCGCGTCGGCGCCGTTCGTGCCTCACACTGTCGCGTTGCTCGATGCGCTTGTCGCGGCTGCCCGCCGGTTGAACGACGACGGTCGGGTCACCGCGAGTACGTAGAGCGCGCTTGGCAGGATCACCGCGTTGGGAGCGACGATCAGCCAGTTGCCGTCGAGCACTCCGAACACCGACCAGCCGGTCGTGAGCGCAACCACCATGGCGTAGGTGGGCCGCGACACGCCCGAGTGATCATGGGCTCGGAAGGTCTGGGCGACCTGGGGGAGGATGCCGGTCGCGCCGATCAGGATCGCAACCCAGCCGAGCAGCGTGGCCGGGAGGAGGACCTGTACGAACGAGACCGCAGCGAGCACGGCGATGAGCGTGATGGCACGTCCACGGCGCACCGCGCCCGCGCGCACGGCCGCGAACAGCACCAACGAGAACCCGACCCCCGCACTCGCGTTCGCGAGCACCAGCGGCAGCGTGTCGATCCGCCAGCCGTACAAGACCCACAACCACGACCCGACGATGCTTTGGGCGATCGATACCAGCGACAGACCTTCGACCGAGTTGAAGCTGCGAACGACCTGTGGCCACACGAACAGCACCGACAGCCCGACCAACGCGGGCGACAACAAGGTCGTGATCGTGTCGCTCACTGTAGGTGTGTCACATCGTTGAACCGTCGCAAGATGTGGCGACCGGTATCGATGACCAACTCGCTGATCGATGCGTTGTCGGCACCCGAGAACGCGAATCGTTGCGACTGCGTTGCGTGGTGCAGAACTTGGCCGATCACGCCGCCGTGCGTGAACACGGCGACGCGTTCGTTCGGGTGGGCCGCAGCGATGCGCGCGAGACCCGCTTGGGTGCGCGCGTGGAACTGCTCGAGTGACTCGGCGTTGGGGATGACATCCCAACGCTGTTCGATGAAGATGCGCTCGAAGATCGGGTCGTTGGCGGCCGCACGTTCGCGGAGATGCCCACCCTCCCAATCGCCGAGGAACACCTCACGCAGGTCGGGTTCGAGCCGCGGTTCGAGTCCCAGCTTCTTCGCCAGCGGCGCTGCGGTCTGGTGGGTCCGGATCAAGGTCGTCACGTAGATCGCGTCGACGCCTTCGGCGGCCAGTCGGTCGCTCACCAACTCGGCTTGGTGTTCGCCTTCGGGGTGCAGCGCAGGGTCGCCATGGCCGTCGCGCAGCGGGAACGGCTGGCCGGGAATCGCCGGCGCCGACTCGCCGTGGCGAACGAGCAAGATCGTGGTCGCACCGCGCGGGGGAGCGAACCGGTACTGGCGGAAGCCCTCCGGCGGCGCGGGGTGGGTGCCTTCGCCGGGATCGCTTTGGGGTTCGCGGTCGGGGGACGAAGCGGCGTCGGACATTCTCCAACGGTACGTTGCCGGCGTGGACGTCGCGGAAACCACGTTCGTCGAGCTGCCGTCGAACGGGCGTCGCTACGAATCCTCGGCGCGAGTGCGCCTTGCTGACGTGACGGCCCGAGGCCGGTTTCGGCTCGACGCGTTGGCCCGGGTGTTGCAGGACCTCTCCGCCGACGACACCGCCGATGCCGGCCTCTCGAACGACACGGTCTGGGTGCTGCGCCGCTTGGCGCTCGAGATCGGGGGCCTGCCTCGATACCGCCAATCGTTCGCGTTGCGCACATGGTGTTCGGGCACCGGGCCGCGTTGGGCCGAGCGTCGCAGTGACATGACCGTCGACGGTGTGGTGCAGGTGCGTGCCGCGGCGATCTGGGCGGCGACAAGTGCCGAGACGCTCGCGCCGGTCGCGCCGGGTGCCGACTTCACCGCGGCGTACCGCGAGGCCGCAGGCACGCGACGGGTTTCGGCCCGGCTCACGTTGCCGACCCTGCCGTCGCACACGACAGCCGCGCCCGTGGCCGTGCGTCCGTGGGTGCTGCGAGCAGCCGACATCGACCTCCTGGCGCACGTCAACAATGCGAGCTACTGGTCCAGCATCGAAGAGTCGTTGGTCGACGACGTTCGCCCGATACGACATGCGGTCATCGAGTTTCGCGATGGAGTCATGCTCGACGAAGCGGTCGATGTGCACGAAGTTCGCACCGCCGACACGTTGATGCAGTGGTGGATGGCCGACGGTCGCGTGCGAGCAACCATGGCGGTCGTGTTCGCCGCCACGCCTGGCTCGTAACGTTGGCTGCATGAGCGATGCGAATGCCGACGGCCGAAATGATGCCGGGGCCAACGATGGCGAGGCAGACCTTCTCCCGCGACTCACTGCCACACAAGCACGAGTCCTGGGTTGCCTGATCGAGAAGTCGCGCACGACGCCCGACGCGTATCCGTTGTCGGTGAACTCATTGCGACTGGCCTGCAATCAGTCGACCAATCGCGATCCCGTGGTCGACTACGACGACAACGAGGTGGACCGCGCGCTCGACGGGCTCCGCGAGCTGGGGCTCGCCCGCCGCCTGAAGAACCCCGGCGAACGTGCGATCAAACACCGACACGTGGCTGGCGAGGCCTGGGGACTCGACGATGCAGCACTTGCGGTGGTCGCGGTGTTGCTGCTGCGGGGCGCGCAGACCCCGGGGGAGTTGAAGCAACGCACCGAGCGATTGCACGGCTTTGCTTCGCTCGACCAGATCGAGGCAACGTTGGCTTCGTTGGCCGACCGTTCGATGGTGGAGTCCTTGGCCCGGCGCGCCGGTCAGAAAGAGTCCCGCTGGCGCCAGCGATTCACAGCACTCGACGACGGGGCCGAGGCCGCCGAGCGGATCGCACCGCAAGCTCGGGGCATCCCGGCTGATCGGCCGGTGACCGAACCCATGGCGGCCACGCTCGCCGCAACCGACGCGTCCGGAGCGGTCGTACGCACCTTGGCGGTCGACACCGAACGTGAGATCGACGCCAAACTCGCTCGCGCGCGATCCGCCGCCACCGTGTGGCGTGCGATGGAATCGGCGCAACGGGCAACGATCGTCGACGCGGGCCTGGCTCGAATCGGCGACCGCGTCGAAGCCTTGGCGGCACTCTTGCCGGAGAGTGTCGGACTCGACCCGATCGAGTTGCTCGACATGGTCGAACGCGCCCGGGTGCGCGCCACCGACGATCGCAATCCAACTGGCGAGGCCGACGACGCGCCGGCGACGGTCACCGCGTTCGTGTTCGACGCACGCCACACATTGGCGGTCGATGTGCTCGCGGCTGCGCTCGCCCAGGGCGCCGCGGTCGTCGTCAAACCCGCGGCGTCGGCGGTACTGGCCGGGCTGGCCGCGGTCGACGAGTTCCATGCGGCCGGAATGCCGGCCGACGTGATGCAGTGTGTGGTCGGCGATGGCGCGACTGGCGCCGCCTTGGTTCGTGCCGGGGCCGACCTCGTCAGGTTCTACGGGGGCCACGACGCGGGCTGGGCCGCCGCTCGCGTTGCCGGCGAGCGCAACGTCGCGATCGACCTGCGGTTGCGCTGAACTGCGACCGAGGAACCAGCCGCCGGAGGTTCAGCCTCCGATGATCACCGTTGGCGTTTCGCCCGCGGGAATCCCGACATCGGGGGCATCGGTGCTGCGTATCTCGGCCGGGTCGGAGGAGTCGTCGCTGGCAGCGCCGGGGACAGCGGGTGCGTCGGCTTCGACGGGCGCGACCGCGGGAGGCACATCGATCGTCGGCAGCACCGGATCGGGGAAGTCTGCGGCAGGGAGCGTGGCGGATGTTGTCGCAACGGTCGTCGGCGTCACCGTCGTGATGGTCGCAACGGCCTCGGCCGGAATGCCCGGCAGCGGCGCGCCGCCGGTCATCTGCGGCCCGGTGCCGGTTTCGACCTCGGCGATCGTGCTTTCGACCGGTTGGAACTCACCCAGTGTCGGCCGATCGCCCGACGCCGCGGCGGCAGGTCCCCACACGATTGCCGTACCGACCGCAAGCATCGCCACAGGGCGCAGCAACCGACGCTTCACCAGCTCGAGATGCACGCGCTTGGCCTCGACCGCGGTGCAACCGAGCAGGGCGCGGATCTTCGCTTCGACGTCGTGACCGTCGGAACCCACCGCGAGCGCGAGCCGTTCGAGGTCGCTTTGGCGCAGTTGCACGCCCTGGCCGGGCTTCGCGTTGCGTACGGCGCGGAGTACCGCGGCGTAGCTCGTCACGGCGCATCCGTGGTCGGTGCTGGTACCGCCGAAGGTGACTCGGGTCCCGTCGAGCTCGAAGCCGTCGTCTCGTCGTCGATCTGGTTTGCCTGCCTTGCTCACCCCAGGTTCATCGGCGGGTCGCTCGGCGGGCTGGAGACCTAGATGGTCTCGACGTGCTCCCAGAACTCGCGGGTCTCGTGCCCGGGATCGAGGAGCAGACGCCAATCGGCGTCGATCTGCATCGTGGCGCGACGTTCGAGGTCGTAGGCCGGCCAGGCCGGGATGCCGTCGTGGCCGGGATCGCCCGTGTGCGCGAACGCAATCCAGGCCGCGTGCATGCCGTCGGCAATCGACTGGCGTTCGTCGCCATCGCCCGTGAGCATCCCAACGCCGGGTTGGTCGAGATTGTCGAACACGAACGGGATCTCCAGCGCGTGTGTGCTCTTCAAGACGCCGCCGAACACGGGCGACGGCCACGTGAAGTAGTACATGAACGCGCGTCCGTGGGCGAGGTGCGCCTCGACGAGGCGAATCGCAGGAATGCGAAAGACGCGGTCGGACCCCATTGCAACCCAGATCTCCTGCGTCGACGCGTCGGGCCGGTGGGCGCGGTAGGTCTGGAGCATCGCGACCGCGTCGATGTTCGGGTCGAAGGCCGAGAGACGTTCAGCGATACCTGCGTCGTCGAGCGTGGCGAGCGAAGGGTCGACGATCGTGAACAACGTCATCTCGTCCGCGTTGGTGCCGCACACGACGTCGACGTCTGCGCTCGATCCCGCAGCGATCGCGTCGATCGGCGTCATGGGGAGCACGACGCCGTCATGCACGGGAGCGTACGGAAGTCCGTCGGTGCCGACCTCGGTGCCGAGCACGGCGCTTGCTGCGACGATCGCGTCGGCATCGACGGCGAGCAACGCGGCGCGGTCGCCAGGAGCCACGCCGAGCTCCGCGAGCACCTTGGCGGTCCTGGCGGTCGCCTGTTCGGTTGTGAGGGTCCAAGACGCCGCGCCACTTTGCAGCACCGCACGCCGGAACAAACCGCGTGCCATCGGGGTGCCGAGCAACGTGCCGACGCTCCCCGCACCCGCCGACTCGCCGAAGACCGTCACGTTCGTCGGATCGCCTCCGAAGTTTGCGATGTTGTCTCGCACCCACTCCAGGGCCGCGACTTGGTCGAGAATGCCGAGATTGCCGCTCGCGTCGAAGCCGTCGAACAAGTCACCGAGATACATGAACCCCAGCGGACCGAGTCGGTAGTTCATCGTGACGACGACGACGTCGCCGTTGGTCGCGAACTTGCTGCCGTCGTACCAGGGCGTCGAGCCACTGCCGAACTGGAATGCGCCACCGTGGATCCAGACGAGCACGGGTCGCTTCCCGTCGAGCGCAGGCGTCCAGACGTTCAGCGTGAGGCAGTCCTCGTCTTGTCGGGCCGGTTCACCGCCCATCAACTGCTCGAGGATCATCTGACCCTGCGTGCAAATCGGTCCGAACGTCGTGGCCTGCCGCTCGCCGTCCCACGCGGCTTCGCGCTCGGGTGGTTGCCACCGCAGGTCGCCGATCGGCGGCGACGCGAACGGGATACCGCGAAAAACAGCGACATCGTCGTGGGCGGTACCGCGGACGAGTCCGCTGCGGGTTGTGGCGAGCATGGCGTTCTCCCTGTGGTCTGCGTCCGAGGCTACGAGGCGGATTGCACTGTCTGCCACCGCGGCCCGGGGCGGCGTCCGGCTGCGGAACCGCCGTGACAGCGGTCACGCAGGTTGACTACGGTGCCAGAGTCAACTTTCGCCCCATTGGTGTCGATGAACCCTCCTGTGCGTCCCCGTCGTCCTGTCCTCGCCCTTGCGGCGGGGGTATTGGCGTTGGGCCTGGCGGGCGGCGCCGCTGCCGTTCGCCCGACGGGGCGCGAGTACCCGTCCGTCGGCGACACGGTGCTGCCTCCGGCCGACCCCCGCACCGTGCCGGGATTCGGTCACCATCCGCTGAGTTTGCTCGGGACGTCTCGCCTCACGGCCGCACAGTTGGCTGACTACGTCGAGGCCGATCACACCCCACGCACGACGGTGAGCATCGGCGAGCTGGCTCAGATCTACATCGAAGAGGGTGCGACCTGGGGAGTGCGCGCCGACTTGGCCTGGACCCAGGCGATTGTCGAGACCGGTTGGTTCACCTACCCGGATGGGGGTTTGGTCAAGCCGCACAACAACAACTTCGCGGGCATGGGTGCTTGCGACTCGTGTTCCGACGGCAATCACTACCCCGACGCCCGCACCGGCGTGCGCGCCCAGATGCAACAGCTGCGCGGCTATGCCGACTCGAACGGGTTGGAGAACCCGATCAACAAACCTCCCGACAGCTACCTCGGATCGGCACCGACCTGGTTCGAGATGGGTAACGGGCACTGGGCGACCTCGACGCGGTACGCACAGACGATCATCGGGATCTACAGCGAAATGCTCACGCACTACGGGGTCGCGCTCGGCTACGAGGCGCCGTCTGTGTTCGATCGTGAGCCAGACCCCGTGGTCGTCCCGCGCCTCGGCGATGGGCTGTATCTCGCGGGGATCGACGGCATGATCTACGACGTCGGCGATGCCCGGTTCTGGGGCGCGCCGTTGAGCGACGACCTGCGATCGAAGACGGCTGCCGTGGTCCCGACGCCAACCGCCGAGGGGTACTGGGTGGTGCTCGCCAACGGCCGCGTGTTCAGCTACGGCGACGCTCGCCATCCCAAGCCGCGACCCGCCGCCACGAACTCGGTCGTCGCAGCCGTCGCGCCGACGCCGCGTGGGACAGGGTTCTGGATGGTCTCGCGCGCGGGCGAAGTTCGTGCGGTCGGGGATGCGATCGCGATGGAACCGACGAGCGATGCCCTCGCGTTCCACGCCGGCATCGTCGGCATCGCGCCGACGGCGACCGGCGCAGGGTATTGGCTCGCCGACAGCGCTGGTCGGGTGATCGCAGTCGGCGACGCCATCGACCTCGGGTCGGTCGCGAACCCGAACCCGACCGATCCGATCGTCGCGCTCGCGTCGACGCCGCTCGGCGACGGGTACTGGCTCGTCACGGCGCACGGCCGGGTGCACCGATTCGGCCGCGCGAAACACTTCGGTGGACTCGTCTCGGAACTCGATGCGCAACTCGACATTGCGAACTACGAGTCGTACGGCGCGCTCCGCGCCGAGGCTCGACGACTCGCCCGTGAACAATCGATCGTTGCGATCGCTTCGACGCCGACCGGGAACGGTTACTGGCTGGTTGGTGCCGACGGCATGGTGTTCGGCCGGGGAGATGCTGCCGACTTCGGCGACGCAACTCCTCCCGGCGAAGCGGTCGTGTTCGCGATCTCACGCCGCCTATAACGGCGTCGAATCAGATCTTGTCCCACAGGGTTGCGTTGGGGCCGCCGATGGCTCGCCCTTCTATGGCATCGAGGATGTCTGTCGGGCTGCGTTTGTTGATGTGGCCGATCAGCCCGTTGTAGACGGCGTAGCCGACCAGTTCGCGTAGGCGTGGCTCGAAGCCGGCAACGATCTCGGCCGGTAGCCCGAGTTGTTGGTTCTCTTGTTGGCGTACCCATCCGGCGCAGTAGTTCATTGCGATGCCGACGCGTCGCGCGTCGGTCGTATTCGCGCCGCCGCCGTGCCACAGACTGCCGTTCCAGATCAGCACCGAACCGCGCGACATTTCCGCGGCGATCGAATCGAACTCGGCACCGTAGACCGGGTTGCCGTCGGCACGATGCGAGCCGGGGATGAGGCGCGTCGCGCCGTTGGCTTCGGTGAAGTCGGTGAGTGCCCACATCGTGTTGCAGACCGTCGGAACGTGCGGTTTGGGCAACGGGATCAGTTGGTCGTCGGCATGGATCGGTTGCGCGACTTCGCCCGGCAGAATCGAGATCGAACTCAAGCTGCTGACGAGGCAGCCGCGGTCGAGGACGCCCTCGACGACGGGAAGGATCGTGGGGTGCACCGGGATCGCCTCGTACCGAGGCCCGTACGCGAGCAGGTTGTAGATCCGAATCGTCTGGTGACCCTCGAAACTGTTCGGTGATGGCGAGATTGCGTACGCGGCTTCGAGCCGTTCGAGGTCGACCACGAGATCGTCGATCGTGGCGGGGTCGATGGCGGCCTCGACAATCGTGTAGCCCTGCTCGTCGATCTCGGCGAGGTGCGTTCGGACGTCACCCATCTCGGGCACGGTACCCTCCCGACCCTGTGCCGATCTATGCCCTCGGAAACCGTGAGCCCGACATTCATCCCGATGCCTTCGTGCACCCCGACGCCGTCGTGATCGGCGCGGTACGTATCGGCGCGTACTCGTCGATCTGGCCCGGCGCCGTCTTGCGCGGCGACGGTGCGGGGATCGTTGTCGGGGAACGCACGTCGATCCAAGATGGCGCCGTGATCCATTGCACGCGGGCGCGCGAAACGGTGGTCGGTGACGATTGCGTTGTCGGTCACCTCGCGCACCTCGAAGCGTGCACGATCGAATCAGGTTCGCTCGTCGGCACGGGCTCGATCGTGTTGCACCGATCGATCGTGCGCAGCGGCGCGCTCGTCGGCGCGGGCGCGGTGGTTCCCAACGACATGGAGGTGCCGTCGCGAGCGATGGCCCTCGGAGTGCCCGCCAAGATCCGTCCCGACACCGTCGAGCCAGCCGACATCGTCGAGCAGGCCGCGGGGTACGTCGCGAACGCCGATTTCCATCGCACCAACACCCATCGCATCGGCTGACAGCACCGACGATCTCACGATGTCGTGCGCCGACGCGGCATCGTCGGCGAACGCCTCGGAGTCAGAGATTCGTACCGACGATCTTGCCGATCGCAAACGTTGCGGCCATCGCCAAGCTGCTCCACAGCAGCACTCGCCCCGCCGCCCGTGCAGGACTTGCGCCGCCGGCGCGCGCGCCGAGTACGCCGAGGACGGCGAGCGCGACCAATGCCGTCACGACGGTGAGACCGATTCGTGCGCTGCGCGGGGCGATGATCGCCGCGAGCAGCGGTGCGAGTGCACCAGTCACGAAGGCAAACGCCGACGTCCACGCAGCCTGGATCGGTCGAGCCGTCGCGATCTCGGTGATGCCGAGCTCGTCGCGGACATGCGAAGCGAACGCGTCATGGTCGTGCAGCTCCTTGGCAACCTGCGCGGCCGTCGCGGGGCTCAGCCCGCGGTGCTCGTAGATCGCCGCGAGCTCGCGTCGCTCGGACTCGGGGTGATCGGAGAGTGCTTGCCGTTCGATCTCGAGGTCGGCGCGTTCAACGTCGCGCTGGCTGCTCACCGACACGTACTCGCCGGCGGCCATTGACATCGCTCCGGCGACCACGGCGGCGAAACCCGCCGTGAGCAATGCCTCGCGTGAGGACCCGGCGGCCGCCACCCCGACCAGCAACGACGCCGTCGAGACGATCCCGTCGTTGGCCCCGAGCATGGCGGCGCGCAGCCACGCCGTCCGATGCGACCTGTGGTGCTCGGCACCGATCACCGACATGGTGTGCACCGTAGGGGAGCCCGGCCAACGACCTCAGGTTGGGAGGCGATGCGGGGTGGCCGGTAACCTCCCCGCACCTGTTGTGCCGGACCCGTGGAGAGGCCGGCAACACCCGTCGAGGAGCCCAGTCTCATGACCGAAGCCGTCATCGTCGCTACCGCCCGCACCCCGATTGGGCGGGCCAACAAGGGATCGCTCACCGAATGGCGCCCCGACGACCTTTCGGCCCACATCATCGCCGCGCTGCTCGAGAAGGTGCCCTCGCTGCCCAAAGAGCAGATCGAAGATGTCATCTGGGGCTGTGGCCAGCCGGCCGGTGAAGCGGGAACGAACGTCGGCCGGGTTGCCGCCATCCTCGCGGGTGTCGATGCGCCCGGGGTCACGGTCAACCGCTACTGCTCGTCGTCGCTGCAGACCATTCGTATGGCTGCCCACGCGATCAAAGCCGGCGAGGGCGACGTGTTCATCGCCGGTGGCGTCGAGACGGTCAGCCGCTTCCGTTTCGGTGCGGCCGACACGGGCCCCGGTAACCCCAAGTTCGTCGACGCGACGGCGCGCAGTGCCGAGCGCGCCAACGGCGGTCATGGCAAGTGGGCCCCGCCCGCTGGTCTGCCCGACGTGTACATCGCGATGGGACAGACGGCCGAGAACGTCGTCGAGGCCGAAGGCGTCACCCGCGAAGAAATGGACGAGTGGGCGGCCCGCAGCCAGCAGCGCGCGGTCGCCTCGCAGGCACGCGGCTTCTTCGATCGCGAGATCACGCCGGTGCTCGGTGCCGACGGCTCGATGGTCACCAAGGACGACGGGCCGCGCGACGGTACGACCGTCGAGAAGCTGGCGACCTTGAAGCCCGTGTTCCGTCCCGACGGTTCGGTGACGGCCGGGAACGCCTGCCCGTTGAACGACGGCGCGGCTGCGGTGGTCGTCATGAGCGACGCGCGTGCCCAGCAGCTCGGCATCGCCCCGCTCGCCCGCATCGTCAGCAGCGGCGTCAGCGCGTTGAACCCCGAGATCATGGGCCTCGGTCCGATCGAGGCGAGCCGCCAGGCGCTCCAGCGCGCTGGGCTCAGCATCGACGACATCGACCTCGTCGAGATCAACGAAGCCTTCGCTGCGCAGGTGCTGCCGTCGGCCAAGCACCTCGGTATCGATCTCGACAAGCTGAACGTCAACGGTGGTGCGATCGCTCTCGGTCACCCGTTCGGCATGACCGGTGCTCGCATCATGGGCACGCTGATCAACGGGCTGCAGGACGCAGACAAGCGTTACGGCCTCGAGACCATGTGTGTGGGTGGCGGCCAGGGCATGGCGATGATCATCGAGCGGCTGTAGACGCCCGATCATCCGGCGGCGTGCGGCCGCGGCCCGACATGTTGTCGCGCGAGTGTCCGCGCGACCGTCGGTCATCGACTCCCGGCGAGATCGGGGAGTTCTTGTACGAGCGCGAGACGACCGGCCCAGAGATCACCGTGCTGTTCGACCCGCTCAGCGGTCGCGGTGAGTTCGAACTCGAGCGACGCAGGTCCTGACGCGTCGGCGAGTTCGTCCCAGGTCAGCGGGGTGCTGGCGGTCGGCCGCTCGCGAATCCGCAGCGCGTAGGGCGCGACCGTGGTCTTGTGCCGGTCGTTCTGGCTCCAGTCGACGAACACCCGGCCGGGGCGCTGGTCCTTGGCCATGTTCGTGGTCGCCCGATCGGGGAACTTCGTTTCGAGGTATTGCCCCAGCGCGAGCGCGACGGTCTTGGTGTGTTCGTGCGGCGCGCCAGGCCCGTTGACCGGGATGGTCAGATGCAGGCCCTTCGATCCCGACGTCTTCACGAAGGTCGTCAACGACAACCGATCCAGGACGGCTCGCAGCTCGAAGGCCGCCCAGCGACAGTCGAGGACATCGCAGCCGGGGCCAGGATCGAGGTCGATGACGACGGCGTCACAGGTCGGCGAGCCGCTGCGCCATTGGTGGGTGTGCAGTTCGATCGCGGCAAGGTTGGCGAGCCAGACCAGGCCCGCGAGCGAGTCGATCGCGCAACCGTCGTAGTCGTTGACCACCGCTGTGTCGATCCAGTCGGGGCGGTGCGGCGGGCACCGCTTTTCGAAGAACCGCTCACCATCGACGCCGTTGGGGGCTCGCACGAGCGTCGGCGGCCGTCCTTCGAGGTGGGGGAGCAGCGCCGGCGCAACCCGCCGGTAGTAGTCGATGACGTCGGCCTTGGTGGTTCCGGACGCGGGATAGAGCACCTTGTCGAGGTTGGACAGGGTGAGTTCGTGACCCTCCACGACGACTCGCACGGCGTCCACGGTACGCTTTTCGGCATGCCGCCTTCTGCGATCTGGACGGGCACGGTCGGATTCGGTCTCGTGCAGGTACCCGTGCGCATTGTCACCGCGACCCGAAACAAGGACGTGTCGTTCAACCAGCTCGATCGCGAGACGGGATCGCGGGTACGAATCAAGCGTGTCACCGAGAGCAACGGCGATGAGGTCAGCAGCGATCGCATCGTGAAGGGCTACGAGATCAGCAAGGGTCGTTACGTCGTGATCGACCCCAGCGAGCTCGAGTCGATTGCGCCCAAGGCCAGCCACACGATCGAAATCGAGGAGTTCGTCGACCTCGCATCGATCGACCCGCTCTTCTTCGAGTCGTCCTATTACCTCGCGCCGGATCCGAAGGGCGTGAAGCCGTATCGCCTCCTCGTCGAAGCGATGAGTGAGATGCGCAAGGTCGCGGTCGGCAAGGTTGTCATGCGAACGAAGGAGCGACTCGTCGCGATTCGCCCGCTCGAAGGCGTGCTCGTGATCTCGACGATGCGCTACGCGGACGAGGTCGTCGACGCGGGCGGCATCGTTCCCGAATCCGACGACGCGGTGACCGACAAGGAACTCGCGATGGCCCGTCAACTCGTCGAAACCCTCACGGTCGACGAGTTCGAGCCCGAGAAGTTCCACGACACCTACCGCGAGGCCGTACTCGGCCTCATCGACAAGAAGGCGGCGGGCGAAGAAATCGTGGCGCCCGCGGCGGCCACCGAGCCTGCTCCCGTGCTCGACCTCGTTGCGGCACTCGAGCAAAGCCTCGCACGCGTCCAGAAAAGCGCCTGATACGAGCCTGATTCGCTGCGAGTAGCAACGGCGGCGTTGTGCTCGATCGTTGGCACGGCCCTGCGTCACGCGCCTTGGATCGACGTGACGCAACGGGTTGTTGACGCTCCCAGGTGGGCGCATCGATGACGCGGCGACCCGCACGCCACCGTGCCCGTATTCTGGAGCCATGGCCCATGCGGATCTCGCGGTCGAACGCGCGCGGCTGGAGTTCGCCCGGTCGTGTCTCGACGCCATGCGGGAACGCACCGAAGCGATGGCGTCTCGCGACGAGTTGTTGGCCGCGACCGAAGCCGATGTCGAAGCGGTCCGCCACCAGCTCCGGCTGCGGGCTGCAACGCTGAGGGCTCACGGTCCCAACTTGTGTTTCGGGCGCATCGACCACGACGCACAGCCCGGCCAACGGCCCGACGCCCCGGCACCGGATATCTGGTACATCGGTCGCCGCCACATCGAGGATGGCCAAGGAGACCCTGTGGTGGTCGACTGGCGCGCCCCCGTCGCGGTGCCGTTCTACCGGGCGACCGGAGTCGACGCGCTCGGTCTGGCGGCCCGACGTCGATTCCTCTTCGTCGGTGACGAACTCGACGACTTGTACGACGAAGACTTCACTGACCCTGCGTCGTTGACCGCGGCGTCGGGCGTCCCGGATCCGCTGCTCGCCGAACTCCGACGCGAACGCACCGGCCAGATGCGCGACATCGTCGCGACGATTCAAGCCGAGCAGGACGAGGTGATCCGCGCCCCACTGCGCGAGTGCCTCGTGGTGCAGGGCGGGCCGGGGACGGGGAAGACCGCCGTGGGGCTCCACCGGGCCGCGTTCATCCTCTACGAGCACCGCGACGCGCTCGCGCGTAGCGGCGTGCTCGTGCTCGGACCGAACCGGATGTTCCTCGATTACATCGCTCAGGTGCTGCCGAGCCTCGGCGAGAGTTCGGTCACCCAGTCGACCGTCGCCGACCTTCTCGGGTTGCGTTTTCGGATCGGTGTCGTCGACGACGACGAACGGACGCGGCTCCTCGGAGACGCGCGCTGGGCTGCGACGATCGCTGCCGCGGCCGACGCGGCAATCAGCAAGCCTGCCGATCTCGGCGTCCGGTTTCGGGGTCGACGCGTCGCGGTGCGCGCGGAGGAGATCGCCGAACTCGTCGCGGAGGCTCGCGCCCGCCCGACGGTACGTCGCTCGCAACGCGAGTGGTTCCGTCGGCGGATGCTGCACACCGCCTACGACCGTTGGACCGGCGGTGAACTACTCGGCACGTCGCCTGACGAGTTCGCGACTGCGGTGCTCGGCGATGCCGTATCTCGATCGGCACTCGACCGCGCCTGGCGATCGGTCAATCCCGTCACGTTGGTACGTTCGCTCCTCACCTCGCCGACCGCGTTACGCAAGATCGGCACGTTCGAGGCGGAGGAGGTCGGACGGTTGGTGCGGCGTCGCGCCCGGGAGGGGAGCGCGGAACTGTGGAGCGTTGCCGAACTGGCGTTGCTCGACGAAGCCGAAGCGCAGATCAACGGCGAGACCCGCACCTACGGCCACGTCGTCGTCGACGAGGCGCAGGACCATTCACCGATGGCGTTGCGGATGATTGGACGCCGGGCCCAGCGCGGATCGCTCACGATCCTCGGCGATCTCGCGCAGACGACCGGCGTCGCCGGCGCAACAGATTGGCGATCGGCGCTGCAACACCTCGGTGAACTCGAAGCGACGCGCCTGGTCGAACTCACGGTCGGATACCGCGTGCCCAAACCGATTCTCGACTACGCCAACAAGTTGCTCGCCGAGGCTGCACCGCACGTCACGCCGGCTCGCTCGGCGCGCGACGAAGGCAACCCGCCCGACATCGTGCGCACAGACGACGTCACGACAACCGTCGCAACGACGGCTCGAGAACTCGTCGCCGCGCACACGACGACGGCGATCATTGCGAACGCCGATCGGCACGCATCGCTACGGGCGGCCTTGGCCGACCTCGGTGACACCGTCGCCGAGGATTCGATCGGACAGCCGCTATCGATCATCACGCCCGAGTTGGCCAAGGGCCTCGAGTTCGACGCGGTCGTGGTGTGCGATCCAGCCGCCATTCGGGCGCGCCGGCCGCACGGCCCACGACTGCTCTACGTGGCCCTCACCCGCGCCGTCCAACACCTCACCGTCATCGAACCCGACCCCGAAGCGGCTTCCTCGGCGGGCGCTTGAACGGGGCGCGACGACCTGGCGGGTCGGAGCTCGAAGGTCGGTGCTCAGAGTTGTTTGACGATGCGGGCGGGGACGCCGGCGAGCACGCAGTTGTCGGGGTACACGCCCTTGGTCACGACGGCACCCGCAGCGATCACGGTGTGGCGACCGACCCGCGCGCCCGGCAACACGATCGCTCCGTGGCCCAGCCACGACCCCGAACCGATCGACACGGGGTCGTTGTGCCACATCTGGGTACCGATGGGCTCGTCGAGATTCTCGTAGCCGTGGTTCTGGTCCGAGATGTAGCAGTAGTGGCCCGTCCAGATGTCGTCGCCGATGTCGATGCGATCGTGGCCGACGATTCCGATGCCCTTGCCCAGCGTGCAGCGGTCGCCGATCACGATGATCGGCTCGCCGCGCGCCTCGGCATGAATCGGCATGCCCGCCGACATCGACGCGTACGGTCCGATGCTCGTCCCGTCGCCGATCGAGATGCGGCCTTCGCCGAAGACCACGGCGGTCGGAAACCCGATCATCGAACCGTCGCCGAAATGGCCAAAATCCCGAGCGCGGCGATGGCGCGGGCCGATCGCCCCGTAACGCTGGATCTTCGGCCACACTCGGTGGATCGCATCCCCAAGCGAGCGATCCACCGAGTCACGCAGTGACATCGACGACTCCGGACGGACCGGGGTCGCACGCCGAGCTCGGCACGGACGTGCGCACGATCAGGTGCTGGGCCGTTCGTACTTGTCCGGGTTCGTCTTGACGTAGTCGGGCACCGGCAAGGTGCCGTCCGGCGCGTCGGGTTCGTCGCTGTAATAGGTCACCGAACCCTCCGGGTCGAACAGCGGCAGCGGCTCGTCGGGGATTTCGCCCGGCAGGAACCGGTCACCGCCGAAGATGTAGCGGTACTGGCCGACACCTTCGTCGCCGGTTTCGTCTTCACCCTCCGCGGTGGGGTCCCACCAGATGATGGCGACGTCGTCGAGTCCGTGGAAGTCGGTACCGGCGGGCCAGAAGTTGTCCTTGCCGTAGCTCACGACCCCGCGAATGTCGCCGTCGGTGCGTTCGGGGATCGGGCGGGCGTAGATGCCGTCGCGGAACGATTCCGCCGTCAGGTTCGGTCCAGCGAAATGGATGCCGGCGTACAACAGCGCGAGATTACCGGCGATGATGCCTCCGGTGTTCGACGCCGGGATGTCGTCGGAGCCAGTCCACCACTTGTAGAGCACCGTCGAATCGCCCTGCTCCCGCGGGATGCGGGCGGAGATCAGCGAGATCCCCATCGTGTGCTTCCACTGTTCTTGGTCGTAGCCGCGAGCGAGCACGGTGGTGTCGGCGAACACGGTGCCCGACAGCACCCACTCGGGGAAGTAGCCCTGGTTCGTCATCTCGGTCGAGAAGTACCCCGGCATCAACGGGTCGCCGGTGAAGACGACGGTCGTCGCGTTGATCTCGCGCAGCTTGCGCACGACGATCTGGGTGTCTTCCTGGGCGCGGGCGAGGTCGAGCGTGAACACGATGCGCTCGTCGGCGACGGGTACGCCTTTGTCTTGCAGATCGGCGAGCCAAGCCTCCCACGGTTCCTTGAAGTTGTTCTCGGCGTCGTCGTAGGTGAGCAGCACGAACGTGCGCTCCTTGTCCTTGAACTCGTCGCCAGCGAACTCGGCCTTCTTGCCGACGAGCTGCTTCACGATGAACTCCGTGGTGCGCGACGCGGTCTGTTCGGGGGAGGGGCCGCCGGCCCAGATGTACGGCGCGCTGTTCTTGTAGAAGTCGCCGCTGCCGACCGCACCGCCGACGTTGACGATCTTGTTGCGGGCGAGCTCCTCGCTGAACGCTCGGGTCTGCGCGGGACCCCCAATCACCGCGAAGACCCCGAGTTCCTTCGCCTTCAACGCGTCGGCCCTCGCCGCAACCGCGTCGGTCGCGGTGCCGGTACCTTCGAGGCGAACGACTTCGAGCTTGCGACCGTAGGACTCGGCCATCGTGTTGTACATGTCGAGGAAGCCGTTGTAGGTCTCTTCGACCTGTTCGGGCTCGTCGGCGGCACCGATGCCGCGCAGGTACGCGTCGGTCGCGGGGTCGACGGGCCCGACGTACCGTGCGATCTTGATCGTGTCGGCCGTGACCCCGGGGCTGGTCGCACCACCGTTCTCGCCGGTGAACACGGGAACGCATTCGAGCGGCGACGCGCTCGGCAACTTCAAGCGACCGGTTTCGGGGTCGCAGCGGTCGCCCCAGTCGTAGTCCGCTTCGCATTCGCCCGCTTGGGCCTGGAGGTATGTGATGGGGAGGTCGCCGGTGCCTTCACACGATGCCTCGGGAACCGTCGGCGCGGTCGAGTTCTCGGTCTCTTTTTCTTTGTTGGTGCCGCACGCTGTGGCGACGAGACCCAACGCCAACGTGGCGGCGAACAGGCGTGAGCGGCCGTTCGTGAGTCGCTTCGACGTGCCGTTCGAGTACGTGGTCATGGACGCTCCCCGGTCGTAGTGGTCGGGACGATACGCCGAAACGCGGTGCGCGTGTCGGCATGCTGGACAGGGCGGTTCGAGATCACGGCGCCGTGGTGCCGGATCGGGCGATTGCGGCGCCGCCGCCGAGGTAGGACTCGACCACTGCGGGTTCGTTCACCACGGCATCGGGATCGCCGTCGGCGATCTTGCGTCCGAGGTCGAGTGCGACGACACGGTCGGCGACGGCGAGCATCAACGGGACGTCGTGCTCGATCAGGAGGAGGCTCGCGCCGGTCTGGTCGCGAATGTTCAGCAACACCGGACCGAGGGCCTCGGCTTCTCGCTGGGCGATTCCTGACGAGGGTTCGTCCAACAAGAGCACCGACGGTTCGTGGGCCATGACGCAGGCCAAGTCGACGATGCGCTTGCTACCGGTCGACAATTCCCGGACGAGCTTGTCGCGGAAGTCCTCGATACCCATGAGCTCGAGGAGTTCTTCGACGCGCCGGTTGATCGACCGCTCACTGCGGGTCACGTTCGGCGCCCAGACCGCAGCACTCAGTGGGTTCCTCGTACGGATCGATCGTTCGAGGGCGATGGCAAGCGTCTCGTGCACGGTAAGCGTCGGGAAGAGCCGGCCATCTTGGAAGCTGCGACCGAGCCCGAGTCGCGCGCGCCGGTGCGGATCCAGGTGGGTGATGTCGTGGCGGTCGATCTCGCCGAGTCGAATGGAACCCGAGTCGGGATCGGTGAAGCCCGAGATGACGTCGAACAACGTCGTCTTGCCCGCGCCGTTGGGTCCGAGGAACCCGACGATCTCGCCAGGTGCGATGGTGAAGCCGACGCCATCGAGCGCCTGGAGTCCGCCGAAGCGTCGCGACACCTCGGTGACCTCGAGCCGGGGCGCGGTCGTCTCGGCGGCGACGAACGCTTTGGGTTCGACTCGGACGCGGCCGTCTTCGGTGGCCTCGATGCTCGATGCGCCTTCGAGGAACACCGACCGCAAGATGTCGGGGCGTTCCAGCAGATCGCGTGTCGGACCGTTGAACCTGATCTGGCCCTTCTCCATGAAGTACGCAGTTTCTGCCAGCGTCAGCGCCAGGTTCACGGACTGTTCGACCAAGATGATCGTCATCCCGTCGGACTTCATGCGGTGCACGATCTCGAGGAGTTGTTCGACGACGACGGGTGCGAGCCCGAGCGACAGTTCGTCGATCATCAACAGTCGTGGGCGCATGATGAACGACATGCCGAGCGCGAGCATCTGTTGTTGTCCGCCGGAGAGGTTCGCGGCGGGTTCGTGCAACCGGGTGGTCAACACCGGGAACAACTCGAGGACTTCGGCGGTGCTGCGTTGCACACCGGCCGCGTCGCGCCGGTGGGTCCAGCCCGCGAGCCGCAGGTTCTCGGCCACGGTCAGGCTCGGGAACACCCCTTGCCCGCCCGGCATCAACACGACGCCGCGGTCGGCCATCTCGTTGGCGGGCGCGTAGGTCGCGTCGCGCCCGTCGAACACGACCGCGCCGTTGGTGGGTTCGACGATCGCGCAGATGGTCTTCAGCAGGGTCGATTTCCCGGCACCGTTCGTGCCGAGCAGAGCAACCACCTCGCCTTCGTCGACCTCGAAGTTCACCCCGAAGAGAATCTGTACCTGGCCGTAGTGCACGTCGGCGTTGCGTACGAGGAGCAGCTTCGAGCGCCCCTGGCGCCGTTCGTAGAGCGCTTCGGCCTGGGTCGCGGTTGCCGTCCACACCCGGTTGATGTCGCTGCGGACGAACGCACCGGAAGTGGAGATGAGGTACGCGCCGACGAAGAACACGGGGGCCATGAAGGCCATGCCTTGGCGGAGACCGAAGATGTCGCCGATGACCGCTGCCACCCAGATGAAGCCGAGGCCCGGCAGCGCCCACACCGAGCTCATGGCGAATCCCAACGCCCGAACCTTGGGCGGCGTCGCCAAACTCAACGCTGCGAACGCCGCCGGGGTCACGATCGCCCCGATACCTCCGATGAGCCAGCCCGCGCCGACCGCGACGTAGACGTTGGGTGAGAAGGCGATGACCAAGAGTCCACCCCCCACGATGATGCCGATGAGCGCGACGAGTCGGAGTCCGATGCCGGGGTTCTGAAGCATCAGCCGTCCGGCCAACGGGATACCGATCATGAGGCCGATGGCGCCAAAGGGTTCGCCGCCCGCACTGACGAACCCACGCTGGAGCTCGTTCAGCCCGTAGACGTCTTCGTAGAACTGGGCCGCGAGCAGACCGAAGCCGAGGAGGGAGCCGGCGAGAAACGGCAGCGCGATCCAGATCCGCCGCAGCGTTCGTACCGCCCACAGGAGCCGGATCGACTCGGTGAAACTCGGCGGGATGTCATCGGTGTCGACAACGTCGGCGCTGGCGCCCCCGGCCGCACGTTCGAAGTGGCCACGGCGCGGCTCACGCAGTTTCGTACCGAGCAGCACGTAGACGATGGTGGGGATGACGAAGACGAGGAAGGGCAGGCGCCAGTCGGCGAGATACGCGAGCAATCCGCCGAGTGCCGCGCCGACGAAGCCACCGATGTTGTTGGCGATTCGGTGCACGCCGTACGCGTCGGTACGGGTCTCGGGCGGGTAGTAATCGGCGACCAACGAGTTGTGGGTCGGGCCGACGACTGCCCGCCCCATCCCTGCGCCGCTACGAATGAGGATCAACGCGAACAACGAGGGCACGAGTCCGGTCGAGAACCCGAAGACCGCCCACGCGGCCGCCCCGATGACCGCGATCTTCACCCGGGGGATGCGGTCGGCGTAGTAGCCGAGCGGCACCTCGAGCAGCAGGCCGCCGATCAACGTCAGGATCACCATCGCGGTGAACTGGGTCAGCGACAGATCGAACTCGCGACGAATGTCGGGGCCGAGCACGGCGAAGGCAGCCCGGTCGAGTTCGTCGACGGCGTTCAGACCGAACAACGTCATCAGCGGGAAGATGGGGTAGCCCTGGGTCGCGTCGCGTAGGTAACGCCGCGGGCTGCGCGGCTTCTTGGGTTTCAGCGATCCGAAGTCGATTCCGAAGGCCTTCACGCCCGACCCCCTGTCCGGTCGGCCCTGCGCATACCGGCCCTGCGCATACCGGCCCTGGTCCTCGTCTTCATGACCGACTCGGTCCGCCCTCTTCGGCCGCGAGCTTCTGGCCGACGAGGCGTTGCACGTTGACCTGCTCCTCGGTGAGTTCTGTTGCGTCCGCGACCGCTTCGATCATGGTGTCGGTTGCGACGAACTCGTCGGTGACGAGGGTGTCGGCGACGAGACTCGGCACGCGGATGCCGTGGCGTTTGGCGTACCACCGCAACCCGTTGTCGCGCACCTGAGCGAACATTGCGCCGAGTCCGCCCGGGAAGAACATCAACACGAGCAACAACCCGAAACCCTGGCTGAGGAACCACATCTCGTCGGGCATGAAGTACTCGGCACCCCAGACGTAGATCGAGCCCGCGATGGCACCGTTGATCGAACCCAGCCCTCCGACGACGACGATCGCGAACAGCGTCAACCCGTCGAACGGCTCGAAGTTCGAGGTATCGAGGGCGAGTTGTTGGTGGACGAACAACGCGCCGGCTGCGCCGGCAACGAAACCTGAGGTAGCGAGCGCGGTGACGAAGGTGGTCCGGGCCGGGACGCCAAAGGCCTGACCGGCGCGTTCGTTTTCGCGAATCGCGACGATCGCCCGGCCGGTGCGGGAGCGGCGAATGCCGCGCGCGCCCAAGATCGCCAAAACCAGACACGCTGCGATCAGGTAGTAGTACGCGCGCTCGCTGTCGACGTTGATGCTCCAGAGCAGGTCGGGTCGGTGATCGAAGTAGTAGCCGGTGAACGACGGGAGACGGTCCTTCAGGAACGGCGGCGAGTACTGGGAGTTGAGGAGGTAGTCGCTCGTCGCAAAAGAGAGGGCCAGCGTTGTGATGCCGAGGGAGATGCCCTTCGCGCGAAGTGCTGGTATGCCGATCGCCACGAGTGCGACGGCACCGACGATTCCTCCGACGAGGATGCCGACGACGAGGTCTTGATCGTTGAGCGTCGTCATCGACGTGCCCGCGACGCCACCGAGGGCAACGATGGCCATCTGCCCGAGGCTGACGTGACCGGCCCAACCCGACAACATCACCATCGACACGCCGATGATCGCGAAGATGCCGATGACCCCCATGAGGCGGATTTCGCTCTGACCGTCGTAGACGAGCGGCAGCGCAACCACGATGATGCCGAGCACGACGGTGAATGCCATCCGCGCGATGCGGATCGGTCGCTCGCCGCTCAGCTCGCGCGGGATGCCGCGTACCTCCTGTACGGTCTGCCAAGTCGAGATCGCACCCGCGCTGACGCGGCTTCCTCGCTGCTCGCGCACGAAGAACACGCCCGCGATGATCAGTGCGGCCACCGCCCCCGAGCGGTAGGCATCGACTCCCCAGTCGAAGAAGATCGCCTGGTCGACGAGTCCGAAACCGATGGCGGTCGCCACGATGGTTGGGATCCGATCGAAGCGTCCGATCACAACTGCGCCGAGCGCGACGAGCAACAGGTCGATCGCAGGCTGGCCGCGTTGGAAGCCCTTGATGCCGGTGTTCAAGAAGAACGCGATGTAGGCGAGCGACGCCGCAATCGACCAGACCAAGGTCTGCAACAGACGAACGGGAATGCCGAGCAAGGCCGCTCGATCGGAACTCTCGGCCGCGCCTCGCAACGCGACACCGATCGTTGTGAATCGTAAGAACAAGCCGAGCAGCGTGAGGACGACGGGGACCGTGATCAGGGCCATCACTTCGTGACCGTCGAAGGTCGTGATGTCGATCGAGAACGAGAGTCCGAACGGCTCGTCGAGGCCGGTGCTGCCCCGGTTACCGAAATCGAGCCATCCAGGGATGAACACACTGAATCCAACGAGGATCTGGGCGATACCGATCGTCGCAACGGTGAGAATGAGGCGCGGGGATTTGAAGAACCGACGTACGAAGGTGAACTCGACGATCACGCCGAGCACGATCGCCGCGACGAGGCCGAGCGGAAACGCGAACCAGTACCCCCAGTTCTTGCCGACCATCAACGACACAGCCAGCGCGCCCGGCACGGAGCCGAGATCGGCCTGGGCGAAGTTGATGATGCGATTCGTGCGGTACACGAGCGCAATGCCGACAGCGAGCAGCGACAAGGTCAACCCTTTGATCGCTCCGATCATCAAGACATCGTTCGAGGGTTTCCAGCCGTCAGGATCGCTCGGGGCCAGCAGGTGCATCAGGCACACGAACGCGAAGAGCCCCAGCAACGGCGCCAGTGCCCAAAGCGTGGAGCGCATTGTTTTCACGGGCGACCCTGAAGAATCGCCCGAAGCCCGAGTTCCATCGCGGCGCGCGCTGCGTCGACGTCGAGTCCGGCGGCGTTGCGCTGGTGCGACCACGACTCTTCGACGGCGATGAGGTGGGCCGCGTCGAGTGCCGCCACACGCGCGTTCGCAGGCAGCGCTCGGAGTTCGAGCGAGAAGACCCGTTCGATCTCGGCGCGCTGGACCTGTCGCATGTCCGAGAAGAGGCGCGCCAGTGCGTGCGAGAACGGTTCCTGGAGGGCGCCGGCTCGCTTGATCGGCATGATCAGCTCGAAGATCCGTACCCGCTGCGTCACGAGGGCGTGCAACCGATCCTCGAAGGGCTGCTCGGCGTCGATCAGAACGAGAAGCCCTTCAATGTCGCGGCGGGTCCGCTCGGACGCCGCGCAGAACAGATCGTCGAGGTCGTCGAAGTGCACGTACACGGAGCGAACCGAGATGCCGGCACGATCGGCGATGTCCTTGGCCGTGGGGCGGAGGTTGCCGTCGCGGAGCCACCCGATCAGCGACTCGACCACCGCGTCGCGGGTCCGTTGCGACCTGGCACTGCGACCATCGGCCGGTACCGACGGTTCCGACGTTCGGAATCCCGTGTCTCCGGCGTTGCCGGCGCGGTGTTCACGCGCGAGATCGGTTTCGGCCGCGTTGTCAACACTCGTCGGGTGGACAACGGGGCCGGTCACGGCGCGCAAACTAGAGAACCTTGCAGTGACCTTGCAACAATCGACGGTCGCTCGCGCCGCGCAGGCCGGGTCTCCACCCCGCCCCTGGGTCAGAACAGGGTGATGGGCCGGGACCCTCGTGTCCAGCGTCCGTACCGCGGCGCGTCGCCGAAGTCCCAGATCGCACCCGTGGCCATCAGCATCCAATACCCGTCGCCCGAAGGAGTCGCGAGCAACGCCACGGCGCGACTCGCAGTCACCTTCGAGCCGAGGTTCGTCGCGGTGCCGAACGCCGCGACGACGCCCTGTTCAGTCAGGAGCCAGTAGCCCTGGCTGTCCGGCATCGGTGCGAGATCCACAACGGGAGCATGAATCGACTGCGCGAGCGACCCCCGCCAACGGGCATCGCCGTAGTCGAAGACGTGGCCGGCCGCGTCGGTGACCCAGTATCCACGTCCGCTCGGGGATCGGCCGATCGCGACGGCGCGCAGCCCGACCTGACCAGGTGTGGGCTGGCCGCGGAACTCGGCGTCGCCGAACGCGTACACGGATCCGTCGGCCAACAGCATCCAATAACCCAGGCCTGTCTCGGTACTTTCGAGGTCGACCACGGGTGCCGTTCGTTGGCGCGCGAGGAGATCGCCGTAGCGCTTCGCGTCACCGGATGCCGCGACACGACCGATCGTGGACGCGCGCCAGAACCCATCGCGGCTCGGGGTGCTGGCGGCGGCACCGAGCGGCGGCGTCTGGAGAGATTGTGCTTCGGTGCGATGGCGGTTCTTCGCGAACACTTCGGTGCGCCCATCGAGCGACGCGATTCGGTAGTCGTACGCACTCGGCGCCGGACCAGTCGACGCGAAGGTGCCGCTGATCGATTGACCGCCCGCCGGCACGGTGAACGAGTGGCTTCGGGTTCCGGCGTCGGACCACTGTTGCCAGGCGAAGATCTGACCCGAGGCCTCTTGAGGTTCGATCGGCGCGATCGAGTGTGCCGATCCGGCGACGACCGTTCGGTTGAAGGGGGTTCGCGAGGTGGTGTCGTCGACGGTGATCCGAAGACCCGTTGGGTTGGACGTGACCGACAGCGTCGCGGTCAACGGGTCGATGCGCAGCGTCTGACTCGCCGTGAGGTCTGCGCTGTCGGTGGCAAAGAGGGTGAGCTCGAGCCACGTTGGATATGCATGATCGGGGACCGCGAACGTGCCTGACGCGACCCCCTCGAACGTCTGGAGCAGGTGCGCGTGACAGCCGCCTTGCGCGACGCAGTGCTGTTGGCTCAGCTCCCAGCGATAACCGGAGGTCGCCACGACCCCGTCCTGATTGTCGAGCGCGACGCCCGCAAACGAAATGTCGTCGCCGACCGCGGCGAGGTCGTCGGCGATCTGTACGCCGTTGACGACGCTGCTGGCGGGCCCGGTGATGAGCGGCACCGGTGGTGTCTCCGCTGGATCGATGGAGATCGCGTCGGTATCGGTGGCGCCGTTCTGGTCGGTGACCCGGAGGCCGACGATGACCCGCCCGGGGTCGTCGAACACGACATTCGGCGTGAACGAAGTCGAGTCGTCGTAGGCCCCGTCGCCGTCGAGATCCCACGCAACCGAGGCGATGCCGTCGCCCGGGTCGGCGTCGTAGGAGGCGTTGACGTCGAAATTGACCGAGAGCGGAATCGGTCCCGAGGTGACGTTGGCACCGATGACCGCGACCGGCGGACGGTTCCCGGCGTAATGCCGCACGCGTTCGATTCGTCCGGCGCCCGAGTTCACCCAGAACAAGTCGCCGCCCGGCCCGGTTTCGAAGTCGGTGATGAAGCGGCCGTGATCGAGGAACAACTGGCGGTCGTCCCAATCCGGATCGAGGTTGCCGTCGGGGTACACGACCCACACGCAACTCCGCGCGAAGTCGGCGAGGAACATTGCGCCGTCGAACTGCGCCGGATAGTCGCCACCGGCATAGAACGCGACCCCAGTCGCGGCTGAGCCGTTGGCCCCATCGCAGCCGTCGCCCGTGATGACGTCGTCGGTGTGGTTGTACGAAATGAACGGCGCGTCGGGCGGATCGGTCACGTCGGTTTCGAGGTCGAGACACACGTCGAGTGGCACCGCGATGGCGGCCGATCGGTAGCTGTTCTCGAAGGCCGGACCTTCGTAGCACGGCCAGCCGAAGTTCTCGACCGCGCTCGCGCCCGTATTCGTGAGGTCGACCCGGTTGATCTCCTCCCACTCCGTCCATCCAACGTCGGTCGCGTAGAGGTGGTCGCCGTCGATCGAGAACGTGAATCGATACGGGTTGCGCATGCCGTACGCGATGACGCGTCGCCGGTTCGCATCCGCAGAAGCCGCGTATGGGTTGTCGGACGGCGCGGCACCTGTGTCGGGGTTGACCCGCAGAATGCTGCCGTCGAGCGACTGAGGATCCGACGACGTTCGCGCGTCTTGCGCTCGGAGTGCGCCGCCTTCGTCCGCAGGATCGTCACAGGGGTTCGTCGGGCTGCCGGCCGGGAGTTGGCCGTAGTCGACGAGGTTGTAGTTCGCCCCTTCACCGGAGCTCACGTACAGCATGCCGTCCGGGCCGATCTCGAGGTGGCCCACCGTGTGCGACGGGAACTGGTGACACCACGATCCGTTGGTGCCGTCGATCAGGATGGTCGGCGCAGCCGCGGGGTACGAGCCGGTGTCGGTGAACCGAACGACCCGAGCCGTCGTGGCGCACCCTTCGGTGGTGGGTCCCGGCGGATCGGGGCAAGCGTCACCCCAGTAGGGCGCCACCTCGCCGGGAGGCGCGTCGTAGGCGTAGGCGGCGTACACATAGGGGCGTGTGCTCGTGAAAAGCGGATCGACCTCGAGCCCGAGCATGCCCTTGTCCGCGTAGTTGAACACCTCGGTGCGCAGGTCGGCGAACGTTTGTGGCGTCGGGTCACCGATTCCGTCGAATCGTTTGATGATGCCGTTCTTCTGCGCGACGAAGACGCTGCCGTCGGGCGCGAACTCGACCGCGATCGGATTCGAGAGCTCGCCGTGGCCGCCGAGCGCCAGTTCGATGGCGAAACCGGTTGGCGGGGTGGGGTTCGGTACGGCCCCGGCTCGCGGCGCGTCGACGATCGGCACGGCGAGCGTGCTTGCGACAACGACCGAGATGGCCGTGCAACATCGAATTCGATTCAACGTGGGTGCCCTTGCGGATCGCGTATGGGGGGAAGCGCCGCCGGTCGGAGTCTACGGACCGAAATGTACGGATTCCAGTAGCCGCGCCGCTCAGAGCACGATGCGGTAGACGAGTGTGCCGGTCGCCACGAGCGCGCCGTGTTCGTCTTCGATGCGAATCTCGCTGAAGTGGAGGTCTTTGCCCCGCCGAACGCAGCGGGCGATGCCGATGAGGTCGCCCTGGGCTCGGCCGCAGTAGTTGACGGTCATCGAGACGGTCGAGGCCCGCAAGCCCTTGTCGAAGTCGTGGCCCGCCCACACCGCCGACGCTCCGGAGGTGTCGACGAGCGCCGCGATCACCCCGCCGTGGAACTCCTTGCCGTCGTTGGTGAGTTGGTCGGCCAGCGGGACACGCAAACGCACCTCGTCGGCGCTCCACAACTCGACGCGGGTCCCGAGCGACGCGATGAACTTCGTCCGAACCATCAGTTTCGAGAAGCGCTCACGCCACGTTGCTTGTTCGGTTTCGGTGAGGGCCATGGCCCGAAGCGTGCCCCGTGACCGAGGTCACGCGCCACTTCGTCGACGCAACGGGTCGAGGGCCGTACAGTCGCAACTATGGCGAGTGCAGTACCGGGCCCAGCGGGCTTGCCCCCGACTCGCATCGTGATCGCATCGAAGTCGGCGCGCGTGAACGTGGTCGCACGGGGCGACGAGTTGGTGGTGCGGGGCGCGGCGTACACCACCGAACCCGACGGCACGGTGCACGTCACGACTCGGTCGGCTTCGGTCGACATCGAGTGTCCGGACGACTGCGACGTCGTCATCGGCGTCGAGTCGGGTCGAGTGAGCGCCAAGGGTCGTCTCGGAGCAGTCCGAGTTTCGTCCGAATCAGGTCGGGTCGAGGTCGAGTCGGCACGCGAACTGGATGTGCGGAGCCAATCGGGTCGCGTCGAGGTGGGCACGGTCGAAGGACTCGCGCGCGTGAACGTGACATCGGGCCGTTTCACCGTTGGTCGAGCGGGCTCCGTCGATATCGCAGTGCAATCCGGCCGGGTTGTCGTCCAGGACTGTGGTGACGCGATCGTGCAGTCACTCTCCGGCCGGATCGAGCTCGCGACGCGGGCTGGGTGTGACGTCGACATCCGCACGACCTCGGGTCGAGTCTCGGTTTCCGTGCCGCGCGGCTGTTGTCCGTCGGTCGTGACCGACATCCGATCCGGGCGCGTCGACTGCGCGGTGCCGCAGGGCAACGACGGCGCGATCTCGGTGCATGCGGTGTCGGGCCGGGTGACGATCGAGGAACGGTCGTGACGACGTCGGCGCTCTCGCCTTCGGGAGCTATCACGTTCAGTGACATCGCAGGCTTCACCCGGTTCACGTTGGAAGCGGGCGACGTCGCAGCCCTCGCGCTCCTCGATGAGTTCGAGTCGATCGTGCGCACGGCGCTGCCATCCGGCGGTCGAATCGTCAAGATGTTGGGCGATGGCGTGCTGACCTTCGTTCCTGACGCGTGCGCTGCGCTGCACGGCGCCGCTGAGCAACAACGACGGTTTGCCGCGTGCGCCTCGGCCGAGCTGCCACTGTGGGTACGGACCGGGGTGCATTTCGGTTCGCCGATCGAACGCGGTGGCGACCTGTTCGGGCACGACGTCAATCTCGCGTCGCGTGTGGCCGACCAAGCCATTCCGGGTGAAATCCTCGCCACCGCGGCGGCGATCGCGGCGGCGGGGCCCGACGCGGGACTGCAGCTTGCCGAGATCGGACCGGTCTTCGTCAAAGGGATCGACGACGCGATCCGTCTGTTTCGAGTCGAGGCCACGTTGCCGGTGGTCGATCCCGCGTCGTGCTGACCTGGCGGCGCGGCGGACTGCCGGCGCGCGGGCCGCTCGTTGGTACCGTCGGGAGATGACGACCTTCGATCTCACCGGGCGAGTCGTGCTCGTCACCGGTGGCAACAGCGGCATCGGACTCGGAATCGCCGAGGCGTGCGCGGCCGCCGGTGCCGACATCGTCATCTGGGGAACGAACGCCGAGAAGAACGACCGTGCGGCCACACGCCTGCGTGCGGCCACACAAGAGCGCGAGGGCGGATGTCGCGTGCTCGCACAGCAATGCGACGTCGGCGACGAGCGCGCCGTTGTCGAGGCGTTCGCAACTGCGGTCGACGAAATGGGCAAGGTGGACACCTTGTTCGCCAATGCGGGCGTGGGTGGATACGCGCCGTTCACGCGCATGTCGCTCGACGAGTGGCACCGCGTGTTGCGGGTGAACCTCGATGGCGCGTTCTTGTCGTTGCGAGAAGCCGCGCGCCACATGGTCGAGCGCGGTGAGGGCGGCTCGCTCGTCGCGATCTCATCCGTCAGCGCCTATGACGGCGCGCCCGGCATGCAGCACTACGCGGGCGCGAAGGCTGCGCTCTTGTCGATCATGCGCGGACTTGCGGTCGAACTCGCTCGATCGGCGATCCGCTGCAACTCACTGTTGCCGGGTTGGACTCGCACCGATATGAACGCCGGGATCTGGACCGAGGGCTCCAAGATCATGGACAACACAACGAAACGCACGCCGGTACGGCGATGGGCCGACGGTTCCGACATGGGTCCCGCTGCGGTGTTCCTCGCCGATCCCAGTTACACGTTCCACACCGGTGACGCGATCGTCGTCGACGGGGGCTACACGATCTTCTGATCGGCCGGTGGGGCCAGCGGTTCGGCGGTTTTGTGGTTCGGCGGTTTCGTGGATCGGTGGTGTCGACGATTCCGCCCGGCTTGGCGTCCGCCTGCGTCAGAGCCGCAGGTCGGTACGGCCCGGAGTCGCCGGCGAGGTAGCCGGGTACGTGCGTGTCCGATCGGATCCGCGCGCCCGATCGCGCGCCGAGGAGTTGCCGCGCGGCGCACTGCGGCCCGACGACGGATGGCGTCTCGCTCGGCGGGCGACGAAGCCGCCGATCCACAACGCGATGCCGCCGACGAGCAACACGATCGCGGTCGGCAGGATCCGCTTGCCGTACGCATTGGCGAAGGGAGCGAGCGTCGTGCTCGTGGTGGAACCGATGGCCCGAAGCCCGGCGGGAACGATGAGGTAGAGCACAACCGGGAACACGGCAATCGCAGCGAGTCGCCGACCGACGATCGCGACGGCGGCCCAGGGCTCGGGATGGATCGACACGCCGAGTCCGAAACCCGCGATCGCAATGAGTGACGCAATCACCAACGCGGTGTCGACGCCGCGATCGACCGGTTCGAGATCGGGGATGCGTGCGGCGTCGATGCGCAACTCGAACGGTTCGACGTCCGCGAGTCTCGTTGCGAGTTGTGGGCTCAGCCCGGTCGCCACGTCGACCAGCGCCGTGTTGATCGCAGCCGAATCGATCCCGACCTTGCCCTGGCGCTCGCCGTCGAGCAACTGTTCGTGGATGGAAGCGATCGTTGTCGCGAACGCATCGGCCACGCGCGGATCGGACACCACGGCGGCCGCGACTGCTTCGATCTCGGCGGCGGGGATCTGTTCGGCAACGTCGGGAGGGAGCGATCCGGCGATCTGTTCGGACAGTTGACTCGACAGGGATTCAGTGACCGCGGCTGTGTCGATGAGCGACGTCGCAAGGTCGCGCGTTGCGGTCGGGTCGAGAATCGTGCGCTGCGCGCAGAACGCCCAGAACCCGATCGATGCGGCGATCGCGCCGATGCCCAACATGAAACGAGCGGGCAACGCCATCGGGGTCATCCACCAATATCGCACGCGCCGTCGTATGTCGGGTGCCATAGTGGGTCGATGTGGCCACCGACGCTGGAAGACGATCAGGTTGTCTTGCGTCCAATCGATCCCGGGGATCGGGAATCGATCTACTCGGTGCTGTCGACGACCCCAGATATTGCCCGTTGGACCCGGGTGCCGTTTCCCTACGAGCGAACGCATCTCCAACAGTTCTTCTCGCTCGTGGAGACCTGGCACGGCGCCCGGTCCGACGCCGTGTGGGCCATGACATCTCCCGACGATGCTCGGTTGCGCGGTTGCATCGGCGCGCATCGAATTGGTGCCCCGTGGCGCGCCCGGTCGGGATTTCTCCCCGATGAACCGGGCTATTGGCTGATGCCCGAAGCGAGGGGGCGAGGATCGATGACCCGCGCGCTGACGCTCGTGACCGACTGGCTTCTCGACGATCTCGGTCGCCCCGAGGTGAACATCCAGGTGAAAGTCGGGAACGCGGCATCACGCGCCGTCATCGAACGGGTCGGATTCGTGCACACGGGCACGGTGCTCGCGACTGAGGTCGACGACGACCCGATGCCGGTCGATCACGAACGATTCGTGTTGCGGCGCTGATCAGCCCTTCGACCCTTGGGCGGCGACCGCAGCCGCAGCCGCGGTCGCTCGAGCGGAATCGAGGTAGCGGCCTTTCACGCCGCCAGGGCCGATTGCGCCCGCCGGGGAGAGATCGTCGTCGAGTTCGTAGATCAATGGTTCGCCCGTCGGCAGGTTCAGATCGATGACGTCCGCATCGCTCAGCCCGTCGAGGTGCTTGATGAGCCCACGCAGCGAGTTGCCGTGCGCGGCGACCAGCACCGTGTGCCCGGCGCGGAGGTCGGGCACGATCCCGTCGTACCAGTACGGCAACATGCGTTCGATGACGTCCTGCAAGCACTCCGATGTCGGCAGCACGTCGCGGGGGAGCATGTTGTAGCGCGCATCGATTCCCGATTGCTCGTCGTCGGTCGCCATCGGCGGCGGGGGCACGTCGAAACTGCGTCGCCACACCTTCAGCTGGTCCTCGCCGAACTCGGCAGCAGTTTGGGCTTTGTTCTTGCCCTGCAACGCTCCGTAGTGGCGTTCGTTGAGGCGCCAGCTGCGGCGGACCGGGATCCACTTACGTCCCATCGCGTCGAGCGCGAGTTCGGCGGTTCGGATGGCGCGTACCTGGAGCGACGTGTGGACGACGGTCGGCGCAATTCCCGCCGCCGCGAGTTCGGCCCCGCCCCGCGTCGCCTCCGCACGACCCTGTTCAGTCAGATCGACGTCGACCCAGCCGGTGAACAGGTTCGCCAGATTCCACTCGGACTGACCGTGCCGCAAGATGATGAGTGTCGCCATCACGCCAGTCTGCCGAAACGGCGCTCGCCCGCCCGAACTTTCCGTCCGATCGCCTGAACTTTCCGTCCGATTCCGCTACGTCGCCCCCGTGGTGTGCCTCGGGCGCGCGTCGGGCGGCCGCAGGCGTCAGCCGTGTGCGGCCTTGGCCTGCGCGATCGCGGCCTGCGCAGCCGCTGCACCCTCCCACCCTCGGGTTTCGGAGCCCTTGCCCGGTTCGAGCAGCTTGTAGACGTCGAAGAAGTTCCCGATTTCGTCGAGGAGATGCTCGGGGAGGTCGTGCATGTCTTGGTACTGCTCCCAACGCGGATCGCTCGCCGGCACACACAGCACTTTCGCGTCGGCCCCCTTCTCGTCGGTCATCCAGAAGACCGCGACCGGCCGAACCCAGATGTGGCAGCCCGGAAACGTGGGTTCGTCGAGCAACACCAGCGCGTCGAGCGGATCGCCGTCGTCGCCGAGGGTGTGCGGGAAGAACCCGTAGTCGGTCGGGTATCGAGTTGCGGTGAAGAGCATGCGGTCGAGCCAGATCTCGCCGGTGTCGTGGTCCATCTCGTACTTGTTGCGCGAACCGCGGGGGATCTCGACGATCATGTGGTGGAGCTGGGACGGACTGTCGGTCATGGCGGCCATGTTCGCGCGTCGTAGCCTGCCCGGCTCGTGACCTCGAACAACGAACCTGGGCGCTCCAACGCCGAGCCGTCTGCGACGTTGCGGGTCGTGTCGCTCTGCACCGGCAATGCGGCTCGCTCGGTGATGGCGGGGGTGCTGTTGGCCGAGCACGTGCCGGGCCTCGACCTCACCACCAGTGGCACTCATGTCATCGAGGGCATGCCGATCTCGTGGCGCACCCGTGACGCAATCCGAAGCCTCGGGCTCGAGCCGCCGCCGCACCGCAGCCGTCAGGCCACCAACGAAGAACTCGACGAGGCCGACCTCATCATCGCGGCGGCTCGCGATCACGTCCAGTGGATGCGGCGGGTGCACCCCCGAGCGGCAGCCCGGACCGCGACGTTGAAGCGTCTCGCGCGCGACCTCGCCGACGACGATCGCCCGTTCGCGGAACGGGTCGCCGACCTCGGACTTGCCGACGTGACCCTCGAAGCGTGGGAAGACGTGATCGATCCCGCGGGCGGTGATGTCGATGTGTTCGTCGAGACGGCCGCGGAGATCGCCGAGAACATCCACGCGCTGGCGCCTCGGCTGCGCGCATGACCAATCCGGCGGCCAGCGCGGTCGAACGTGCGATTCGGGCAACGCACCGGTTTTTCGAAGCGAACAGTGGCTGGGGTGAACCGAGCCGCGACGCGATCGAGGAGTGGGCGCACGACCGAGCGTGTCAGTGTCCCGACGAGTGTTGGGTTGCGCCGGTCGGCATCTGTGAGCACGGACTCGCGAGTTGGTGGCTCGTCCTGCGCTCGATGGGTGAACACGTCGACCTCGCGCCGACGATCGATGCAAGTGTCGGCCTACGCCACGCCCCGAACTTCCGTGACCTCGGGGGTCTCGTCACCGTCGACGGGCGCTCGATTGCGCCCGGACGGCTCTTTCGCAGCGGTGTCTTCGATCAACTCGACGACATCGACCGATCACACCTGCGCGCGATCGGATTGCAGGTTGCGATCGATCTGCGATCCAGTGACGAGCGCGCCGCTCGGGTGAACGCGTTTCCCGACGGCGTGGACGAGTTGGTTCGGCCGGTCACCGATGTCTCGGCTCACCCGCAGACGATTGCCGACCGGATCGCGCGCGGTGACACCGACGGGCTCGGTGCCGAGATGTTGATCAGCGGGAACCGCCACTTCGTCGAGGACCAGGCACCGCGTTTCGGCGAAGTCGTCCGAACGATGCTCGACCCCGTGAACCACGCTGTGGTGGTGCACTGCACGGCAGGGAAGGATCGCACCGGATTCGCGGTGGCGTGCGCGCTGTGGACCCTTGGAGTCGACGGAGACACCGTCACCGCCGACTACCTCCGGACGAACTCGATCATGCACGACCACCATGAACGCACGCTGGCCGAGGTCGCATCCCGCGGAATCGACACGACCAAGCTCGAGGAGATGCTCGTGGTGCGGGCCGAATACCTCGATGCCGCAGTCGACGCCGCCCGGGCCCGGTACGGCTCGATCGACGGCTTCGTTCGTGCAGGGCTCGGCATCGGCGACGCCGAACGCGACGCGGCCCGGTCACGGCTACTGCTCCCCTGAGTATCGTGGCGCTCGTGACGAGCGCCGACAACCCGACCGTTCCCGAGAAGGTGCGCGAGATCGAGCAGCAGTTGCTCGCGCCCGACAGCCACTTTGGCCTGATCGACATCGAGATCGACGGGCAGCCGATCAAGACGTTCGCGAATCGAACGACCAACCTGCGTGACCTGGTCGCGAACTCGGCGAACTTCGGCACCAAGGAATACCTCTGCGAGACCGACGGAAGCACCGAACGGCGCGTCGATTTCGCAACCCATCGCGACATGGTGGCGAGCCTGGCCGCCGTCCTCGCCGACGAGTACGGAGTCGGGAAGGGCGATCGGGTTGCCATCTTGGGCGCCAACGGCATCGACTGGATCGTGGCATTCTGGGCGTCGGTCAGCCTCGGGGCAATTGCGTGCGCCTTGAACGGATGGTGGACCGGGCCCGAAATCGAATACGGCGTCGGCTACGTCGAACCGAAGGTGTTGATTGCCGATCGCAAGCGCATCGCGCGGGTTCCCGGCGGGCTCGACGTTCCGGTCATCGTCATGGAGGACGAGTTCCCCAAGCTGACGACCGCCCGGGCCGGTGCCGATCTGCCCCAGACGCCGATCGACGCCGACGATCCTGCGATCATCTTGTTCACGAGCGGGACGACGGGTCGGCCCAAGGGCGCAGTGCACACGCACGGCAACGTCGGTTCGTTGCTGTCGATGTTGTTCTTCCAAGGCGCTCGGGCTGCGTTCAGCGGTCCTCCGTCACCTGATGGCGCGCCGAGCGAACCGTGCCAGTTCATGACCAGCCCGCTGTTTCACGTCTCGGGTCTGCACACGGGTGCGGTGATGTTCATGGCCACGGGTTTGCGGAGCGTTTGGTGGCTCGGCCGCTTCGATGCGGGCGCGGTCGCGCCGGTCATCGAACGCGAGCAGTGCACGGGGTGGTCGGTCACCGAGACGGTGTTGCACCGATTCGTGCATCATCCCGACGTTGCTGCCGGCAAGTTCGACTTCGCAGCGGTGCGCACGGTCGGCGGCGGCGGTTCGGCCGTTCCGCCCGCGACCCAAGAGCTCGCGCGCTCCGTCTTTCCGAACGCCGCCCGCTCAATGGGTTTCGGCTACGGCCTCACCGAATGCACGGCGCTTGCAACGACCAACTTCGGTGAGGAGCTCTTGGCCTTTCCAACGAGTTGTGGTCGACCGCTGCCGACGGTGTCGCTCGAGATCCGCGACCCGGACGCTCCGTTCGGCGAGGCGTTGCCCGACGGCACCGAAGGGGAGGTCTGGATCCGTTCGCCAATGGTGATGCAGGGGTACTGGCGGATGCCCGAGGCCACGGCCGAGACGATCCACCCCGGCGGTTGGCTGCGGACTGGCGATCTCGGGTGGATGGATCAGGGTCGGCTGTACCTTGCGACCCGACGCAAGGACTTGATCCTGCGCGGTGGCGAGAACGTCTACCCGGCCGAGATCGAAGCGCGGCTCGTCGAACATCCCGCCGTCGACGAGGTCGCCGTGGTGGGCGTGCCCGATCCCGAGTTCGGCCAGGCCGTACGCGCGGTTCTGGTGTTTCGTGCTGGCGTGCCGGAACCGTCCGACGATGACCTCCGCGACTTCTGCGCGGCAGGGATCGCGTATTACAAGGTGCCGACGGAGTGGGTGCGTCGACGCGAGCCGCTCCCGCGCAACGCAATGGGCAAGCTCATCCGCGATGCGCTCGACGCGACGGCCGACCCGACCCGTACGTTCGTCGAGGAGTGACGTGCCGCTCGATCTCAGCGAGTTGTGTGCGCCGGAACGCACGGCGTTAGTGCTGCAAGAGGTGCAAAACGGTGTCGTCGGGACGCCCAGCGCGCTGCCGGAGTTGGCGGCGTCGGCCGCGGCGGTCGACCTCATCGGGAACTGCGCTCGCCTCGCGGCGCGAGCCCGCGCAGTCGGTATTCCGGTGTATCACTGCACCGCAGCGACGCGTTCGGACCTGACTGGGGCGAACCGCAACGCGCGGTTGTTCCACGGGGTCTTGAAGTCGCCGGTTCAGTTGCTCCCCGGAACCGACGCAGTGCAGGTGCCCGACGCGATCGGCGTCGACCAACGAGACGTCGTCCTCGAGCGCTACCACGGGGTCGGACCGATGACGGGCACGCAACTCGATTCGATGTTGCGCAACGGCGGCATCACCACGATTGTGGGCGTTGGCGTGAGCCTCAACATCGGGATGTTCAACTTCTGCGTCGACGCAGTGAATCGCGGCTACCAGTTCGTCATGCCGCGCGACGCAGTGGCGGGCGTCCCACGGGAGTACGGCGAAGCAGTGCTCACCAACTCGTTGTCACTGCTCGCGACGTTGACCACCACCGACCGGGTGCTCGACACCTGGGCGTAGCCGGGTGCCGCCGACAGCGACGCGCGCAAAGATCGACCGCAAGCTGGTCGTACCGGTCCCGAGGAACGTGATGTGGGCGGTCTGGCCTCGGGGGAGTGCGCCGGCGAGCACGCTCGGCTGCCCGAACTCGTCGCGCCACGCCAGGCTGAACGTGCCCAGCGCGGCACGCGGCTCGCCGGGAATGCCGAGTTCGAGCGCGACCGTCTCCCGATCGACGCCGGTACGTTCGCTCACGACGACCGCGAGACCGACCACCGTGCGAGCGAGCGAATGCAGGCGATCGAGGGGCGTCCAACTCGCCACGTCGGTTCGGGCGGCACACGGAAGTCCCTCGCTGCCGCAGAACACGATCAGCGACTTCTGCCGTTCGGCCTCGACCGTTCGCTCGCGATCGTCGGGACCGATCACCGTGACTTCGGCGATGCGGTGGCCGATGCGATCGACTTCGGCGAGTACGTCGATCGTTCCCGACGGGTAGCGGATCTGGTCGAGCAACGAACGGGCCGCGTCGGCGAGTGCGCCGTTGATTGCTCCGAGGCCTTCGTTGGCGATGGCCTGATCGAGTCCGGCCGACGCGCGCGCGTAGGAACCCGCCAGGACTTCGCGCAGGTACGCGCGAGCGGCGTCGAACGCCGGCCCTTCCATGGTGCCTCCCGTGCGTCGACGCCGTCCCTGGCGTCACGCGGCCATCCCAATGCCTGTTGTCGTCATCGGAACGTCGCGCGCCGATCTGTACGGAAAACTGCCTCGTGCTCGTCCGAGGTTCCCCACCGTCGACGATCGATGGGATTCAGCGGGAGTCTCGAATCTGACGCACCGTCAGATTCGGCGATAGCCTCAGTGCATGGTCACCATTCCCAAGATCATTTCGGTCGACGACCACGTCATCGAGCCCGCCAACGTGTGGAGCAGCCGGCTGCCCGCCAAGTTCGCCGATGTCGGACCCCGCATCGAGCGACGCAAGATCAAACGTATGGGTTACGTCGGCGGGGTGTTCAGCTACGAAGAAGCCACCGCCAACGAAGAGGGCACCTGGTGCGACTGGTGGTTGATCGAAGACCTCAACTACCCACTGACGCGATTGTCAGCGGCCGCGGGCTACCCGCGCGAAGAGGTCACGGTGAGCCCGATCACGATGGACGACATGCGACCGGGTTGTCACACCCAGGCCGACCGCCTCGCCGACATGGACGTGAACCACGTCGAAGCGAGCTTGTGCTTTCCGAGCTTCCCGCGATTTTGCGGCCAGACGTTCTACGAGCGCAAGGACCGCGAACTCGGTGACCTGTGCGTCAAGGCCTACAACGACTGGATGCTCGACGAGTGGTGCGCGGGCACCAACGGTCGCTTGATTCCGCTCATCATCATCCAGTTGTGGGATCCGGTCGCCGCGGCCGCCGAAGTCCGCCGCAACGCGGCAAAGGGCTGCCGCGCGCTCACCTTCAGCGAGATCCCGCCGTTTCTCGGGCTTCCGTCCGTGCACGACAAGGACCGCTTCTGGGATCCGCTCTTCCTAGCCTGCGAAGAGACCGGCACCGTCATCAACATGCACATCGGATCGTCGTCCAAGATGCCGTCGACCTCGACCGACGCACCTGCTGCTGTTGGCTCGACCCTCACCTACATGAACGCGGCGATGTCGTTGGCCGACTGGCTCATGTCGGGTGTGTTCGAACGCTTCCCGAAACTGACCATCGCCTACAGCGAAGGCCAGATCGGCTGGATCCCCTACGTGCTCGAACGCGCCGACAAGGTGTGGGAGGACAACCGTGGCTGGGGCGGCGTGGCCGACATCGTGAAACGGCCTCCGTCGGAGTACTACCGCTCGAACGTCTACGGGTGCTTCTTCGACGATCCTCATGGGCTCGCGAACATCGGTGCAGTCGGTGAGGACAACATCACGTTCGAGACGGACTACCCGCACTCCGACAGCACGTGGCCGCACACGGTCAAGGTCGCGGAGGAGATCATGAAGGACCTGACCCAAGCGCAGGTCGACAAGATCTGTCGCGGGAACGCCATCCGCATGCTCGGACTCGACTTCTCGCTGTAACGTGCCGCCCTCGTGAGGGGCGGAGCGCGGTTCGTCGTCGTGGGGACGCTGGTGATTGCGGCGGTGGGCTGTGGTGGCGACGGGGGCTCGACGCTCGACGTCGAAGCGCTCGAAGCCGAGATCGCGGCGAACGGGTCAGCCGACCTCGAAGGGGCGGTCGTCGGCGACGCCGTGTGTCCCGACGATGCCGATATCGACGTCGGCGGGTCGTTCGAGTGCACCTTGACCATCGACGGCCAAGACGTGCCGTTCACGGTGACCCGCAAGCCGAAGCAGTACTCCTTTCGACCCACGAAGCGGGTGTCGACGCTTCCGGTTACCAATCTCGAAGCATCTGCCGCGGCGTTCGTGTTGCAGAACGAGGGCCTCGACGTCTCGGCCAACTGCGGTTCCGAGCAACGGACGTACCTGATCGTCACTGCGAAGACGACCGCGACCTGCTCGGTCGATTACGGCGGTTTCACGCGCGCACTCGAAGTCGTGGTCGCACGCGACGCGAAGATCCGCGACATCCGGTGGACCGAAGCCAAACTCGATTACGGCGTGGTGGCCGATCGGGTCGTGCAGCAATTGGTCGGGCCCCTGGGTGGAACGTTTTTCTTGTCGTGCCCCGCCACGTTCGCCGACGACACGGCCACCGCGGCGCTCACGCCCGGATCGACCTTTTCGTGCGTTGCGGTGCGGAACTTTGCCGAGATCGCGACGATCGAGGTGACGGTCGACGATGTCGAGGGTGCCGTCACGGCACGGGTGGTCCCGTAGTAGCGCGAAACTAGAACGCGTTCTATTATCGGCTCATGGCACGCGACACGTATCAGGTGCTCATCGGCGGGGCATGGGCCGATGGAGCCGACGGGACCTACGACATCGTCAACCCGGCCAACGGCGAGGTCGTCGGCCGCGCTCCCGAAGCGTCGGTGCAGCAGTCGATCGACGCCGCGGCAGCCGCCAAGGACGCGTTCGCGTCGTGGTCGCGCACCAAACCCGAATACCGCGCCGAGTTGTTGAAGAAGGCCGCGGAGGTCGTGCGCGCGCACGCCGACGAGTTGGTGCCGCTCGTGATCTCCGAGACTGGTTGTACGGCGACCGTCGGCAAGTCGATGCAGGTTCCGCAGGTGTTCGCTCGCTTCGATCGGTATGCCCGCGGCGCGCTCGACACCGACACGATCCCGCTGCCGCCGATGGAGATGCCCCAGACCGCACTCGCTCCTGGCGGCATCATGGGTGCGATCGCACGGCGCATCCCCGTCGGCGTCGTGGCGTGCATCACTCCGTACAACTTCCCGATCGTGAACATGGCCGGAAAGATCGGTCCGGCGCTGGCGACGGGCAACACGGTCGTCGTGCGTCCCGCATCGCAAGACCCGCTTGCGGTCATCGAACTGTGCCGGCTGTTGAACGACGAAGTCGGTTTTCCGCCGGGGGTCATCAACTGTGTCACTGGTTCGACCCCGCCGACCGGAGAAGCGCTCGTCGACTCGCGCGACGTCGACATGGTGTCGTTCACGGGTTCGACCGGCGTGGGACTGCGCATTGCCGAGGCGGGCGGGCGCACGATGAAGCGTTTGCTGCTCGAACTCGGCGGCAAAGGCGCGGCGCTCGTGCTCGACGACGCCGACGTGAAGACCGCGGTCGGCGCGATCGGCTCGGTGTGGACGTTCCACTCGGGCCAGATCTGTACGGCACCGACCCGGGCAATCATCCACCGCAGCAAGTACGACGAGGTCGTGGCTGGTCTCGCCAAGATGGCGAACGTCTTGAAGGTCGGCGACCCCCATGAGCCCGGTGTGGTGCTCGGACCGCTGATCAACACCGGCCACCGCGATCGAGTCGAGAGCTACATCGCGAGCGGCAAGGAGCAAGGCGCAACGGTGGTCGCCGGTGGAGGTCGTCCTGACGGCCTCGACGCCGGCGCGTATCTCCAGCCGACGCTCATCGCCGACTGTCGCCCAGACTTCCGGTGCGTCCGCGAGGAGATCTTCGGGCCGGTGATCGTCGCGGTGCCGTTCGACGGCGACGACGAAGAGGGCATCGCGATTGCGAACGACTCCGACTTCGGCCTCTACGACTACGTGTTCTCGAGCGACTCGGCGCGTGCGATGCGCGTCGGGAAGCTGATGCGCGCGGGCAACGTCGGCATCAACACCGTGCAGCGCAACCACGAGACGCCGTTCGGTGGGACGAAATACTCCGGCGTCGGCCGCGACGGTGGTGTGTTCGGTCTCCACGCCTACACCGAACTCCAGTCGATGGTCTGGCCCGGATGACCACGGTGTCGATCGTGCCCGACGGCGCGCTCGTCTACGGCATCCAGTTGCCGGTGCAGGCGAAGTCGGTGCGGACGTCGTCGGAGTGGGAACGCGATCCCGGCGTCGGCACTACCGAACTCGTGCGCGCCGCACTGGCCTGTGACGACGCGGGGTTCTTCTACGTCGCGGTGTGCGACCACGTCTCGGTCGCGCCCGCCGCAGCCGAGGCCGGCGGCATGTCGTACACCTGGTACGAACCCGTCGCGACGCTGGCATATCTCGCGGCGGTGACCAGCCGCACCCGTCTGATGACCAACGTGTACGTCGCCGCGTATCGCTCGCCGCTGCAGACCGCGAAGTCGTTTGCGACCCTCGACGCGTTGAGTGGCGGACGATCGATCCTCGGGATCGGGGTCGGCCATCTGGAGTCGGAGTTCGACGCACTCGGAGTCGACTACGCCGCGCGGGGGCGCCTGACCAACGAGGCGATCGATGGCGTGGTCGCGGCCTGGGCTGCCGAACCCACCCAACAACCGGCGCCGGTGCAGCAACCTCGTCCTCCGATCTGGATTGGCGGATCGGGCGCGCCGGCGTTGCGACGTGTCGCCGAGCGCGGCGACGGATGGATCCCGCAGGGCACGATGCGCAAGTTGATGCCCGAGTCGATCGATGCCATCCGGCGCCGGCGCGACGAGGTCCGCGCCGGCCAGGCCCTCGACATCGGCTACATCCACGAGTACGTCTATGTCGGCGACGCCGACTGGGACTTCGGCGACTACACCGTGAGCGGCAGCGACCAACGCGTCATCGACAAGTGCAACGAGATGGGTGCCATGGGTGTGAACCACCTCCAGATGCGATTTCGAGCGCGCGACATCGAGGAGTTCTGCGACCAGGTCGCAGCGTTCGGTGACCGCATCGGCCCGTACCTCGAAGGTCAGGGTGCTGTATGACGCCGGTATGCACGCTCCGTCAGGATTTCCGAGCACCGGCGTGGGGCCCGGCATCGGCCAGCGAGATCTACTCCGAGGCGTTTGCGATGTGGGAGTGGGCCGACGCGCAGGGCTTCGCGATGAACGTCGTCTCCGAGCATCACGGGGTCGACGACGGCTGGATCCCGTCGCCCTTCACTGTTGCGGCAATCGGGCTCGCGCGGACGAAGCGCATCCCGTGGTTCGTTTCCGCGGCCTTGGCGCCGTTGCACGACCCGATCCGGCTCGCCGAACAGATCGCGGTGATCGACAACGCGTTTCCCGGTCGATTGATGACGGTGCTCGGCGCGGGCTATCGCGTCGAAGAGTTCGAGATGGCAGGAGTCGACCACGCCCGTCGTGGGCCATTGCTCGAAGAACACGCCCGCGCGATTCGTGACGCGCTCGCGAACGAGACCGTCGAGTGGCAGGGGCGCACGATGCGCGTGACGCCCCGCCCGATCACCCAGCCCCATCCGGTGTTGCTGATGGGTGGTGGAGTTCCGGCCGCAGCGCGTCGAGCCGCGCGCCTCCACCTTCCGATGATGCCGATGAACAGCGATCCCGAGTTGCCCGAGGCGTACCAAGCCGAAGCCGCAAGAATCGGCTTCGACGGCGGCTACGTGATGCATCCGAGCGGCCCGACCTTCGTCCACGTCGCCGACGATCCCGACCGCGCGTGGAACGACATCGGTCAGTTCCTGTTCTACGAGACGTCGACGTACGCGTCGTTCCAGACGCCCGGGCAACACTCGATGCCGGTGGTGCATGCCACCGACGTCGAGGACCTGAAGGCTGCACCCAACCTCTGGGTCGACACCCCCGACGGAATCGTCGAGCGAGTTCGCGAGGGCGGCGATCGAATTGGTGCACTCAACTTCCATCCGTTGGCGGGCGGATTGCCGCCGCGGCTGGCATGGGAGAGCCTCGAACTGTTTGCCGCAAAGGTGCTCCCGCAGATCCGCTGACTGAGTAGCGATCATCTGGACTCGTCATCGTCGCCCGCCCGACCTCACGCCCCAGATCCGCCAGTGGTTCGACAACGCTGGGTGTGCGTCGACGCGCTTCGAATCACCCGGCGACAACCAGTTCTCCGTCGGTTGCGAGCGGGTCGACACGACGACGCGCGCCGCGACCGATGCGCGATGGTTCCGCTTCGTCGACGACTGAGGTTTCCCGACCCGCTCGTCGCGGTCGAACCCGACGATCGCGCGATCAGATCGCGAGCACGAGGGCCGCGACGGCGAGCGCGGTTGTGCCGTAGGCCGTGGTGGCCAGCACCCGCGGGTTGGCGACCGAACGCCCCTCCATCGTGGTGCGAGCGACGATCCGCGCGTGGCCCATGGCAGCCATCCACGCCGCGCCGCCGCTCACCAATAGGCCGAACACGAGAAAGCGAGCCGTGACCGACTCGAAGCTGTCGAGGATGCGCCGCAGGATCGCGCCCGCGCATGTGATCACGGCGAGGCCCGAACGCGACCACGCAAGGTCGGTGCGTTCTCCCGCGAGTCCGGGGAGCGCTTCGTCGTCGACGACGTCGGGGCGCAGCGCGTCGTTCACTCGGCGGTGCCGATCAGGGCAACCACGGCTGCGACGGTACTTGCGACTGCGATCCCAATGGCCAGCACCTTGGGCAGGTTCGACGGTGGCAGTGGCGCGCCTCTCCGCATCGCCGACTCGTTCGCCTCCCAGCGGCGATAGCTCGTGTACGACAGGACCGCGCCGAGCGTGATCAACGGAACTCCGACGGCGCGTGCCCCCCACGACCATTCGAACTC
>SXGT01443385.1_pt1 | contig 45321 bp, 56 predicted proteins | sample 3176221 | NCBI WGS metagenome assembly SXGT01 (sample SAMN11356862, study PRJNA531348) | freshwater metagenome | isolation source: freshwater sample F1-120 | place: China: Fuxian Lake, Yuxi | collected 2017-12-25 | reverse complement strand
TACAGAAGGAGGGGCTCATACGTACTGCCTACATAGTTGTAAAACAGGTTGGACCCATCGGTCCTTGCTGTGCACCAGGTAGTCCCCTTGCCGTAGTGGATGGAGGCCTCGAGAGACTCTGGCAACACCACAAGCCAGGTCGGGCTGTCGTAGATGACTGCGGCCTCAGCAGCCGCCTTTTGAACGTCGATGATCCGCAGCGACGTAGCATGCTGCATGAGGAACGCGCGGAGTTCTGGCGAGGTCTTGAACTGGTTGATGTCTGGGGTCCGCCCGATCTGGCCCCTCAGGTAGTCCTTCTTCCTGAGGAACTCCTCAGCAAGGTCGAGGATCTCCTCCTCGGGCTCATGTTCACGAAGGGCAAGCTGCTTTCTGACCCACTTGGCTTCGTTGACCTCGAGGTTCGGATACTGCTGGTCCCGCGGACCGTTCGCTCGCCAGGTGCCTCGGGCCTGGTGGGCCTGGGGAAGCGGGTGCCACCGCGCATCCACGCAACCACGGCCGGCAGGCGCGCCGCACTGCGGGCAGTTCTGGTCGTAAGGAGACGCGGGAGCGGCAGTACGGCGGCCCATGAGAGAGCTCCTCAGCGGTTGGGCAGCCAGCTGGGGGCAATCCCCTCCCCGGCTGCCCACAAGTCTAGCATAGACCCCCACGGCCACCTAGCCAGGGAGCAGGTCCTAGGCGGTTACCCCGCCAACGCAGCTTCGAGGGTCTGCCCAGCCTGGCATGGGTTCACAAGCGCCTGCGCTGGTGAGACGCCGACAAGCCGGAAGAAGTTCGGGTCACAGGCCACCTGGCGAACTGCAGCGGCAATGCTACGAGCCAGGGGCGAGGTTCCCAGAGCCCGTGGCCGGACACGGGCAGGGCTCAGCAGCGACCGTGCAGTCCCTGCAATCTCCACGGCCAACACGTCAGTGAGGTTCAGCCATGCAGGAGAGCGCAGTGCCGCATCATCACCCATGTTGCGCCACCCATCAGCGACACGCCGGCCGCCGCCGGCCCTCACCATGTTCAGCGCCCGCAGCAAGTCATCAGGCAGGGGCTGAAAAGCTCGTGGGTTGGTCGGGCGGCCCCAGCCGAGCCCGTGGTACTGCGGGTTTCCCATGATGGCCTCCTGGGCGGCTGGGCGGGCAGCTCGGGCGGCCAGGATGAGGAGGGAACCGGGGGGGTTGACAGCTGGGCCGCCGAGGCCGCTGCAGCTGCCGAGGTCTGTGAGATAACGCATAGCGACTCCAAGGTGTGGTCGGACGGGGACCGACTCGTATTATACCACGGTGGGGCTGCCTTGGTCAGACAGCCCGGGAAAACCACGATCACTGCTCTAGGTGAGCATCTAAAATGCGTGACCACGCTTCTGTAGACTTGCCACTGCCGATTCCCTGACACTCGACTCCTTGTCCCGTACCATACGTACTAGGATATGCACTGGCGTATCATCATGCGACGCAACCTCCTGCCTGACGTTAGCGTCACTGTCCTGCGCCAGATGCACTAGGGTACCAACTGGGGTATCCCAGTGATATGCAACTGCTGCCCTAACAAGTGAATGACTGTCCCTAGCCAGGTGCGCCAGGACCTCAGCCCGAGTGTTGAAGTTCTCTGCAACTGCCTGTCTGACACGCCGGACGCTATCCTGGGCCATCCGTGCCAGGACATCCGTTGGTGTAGACCGATTATCTGCAACACGGGCCCTGACCTGTGGATTAGTATCCTGGGCCAGAGTCTCTAGGAGGCCGCCAGGTGTGCGTGAGTCCCTGGCGAGGCTGAGCTTGTCCTCATCTGAGATGTTGGGGCGCTCTGTTTTGTACAACCTGCGGGCGATCATCTCTGCACCCTCGGCACCGCGCAGGTAGGGCTCTACCCACTGGATGATCTTCTTCTTGCCATCCCCGCCACCAACCCAGTACGAGTGCATGTGCCCGCGCACCATGTGCCTTCGGACGGGGTTGCGAAGCTCAGCGAGCTCTGCTGGTGTAGTCGTCCGCTCCTTGGTAGGCGCGATGACCGTCACGATCTGTGGGCTGAGCATGGGCTTGGCGCTAGGGGTTCCCTCGAATCGTCGCCGGGCAGCCCGGGGCATAGCAGGCTTCTCGCTCTGCTCGACCTCCGCCTTGGGCATCATCAAGTAGAGACACAGACCAACTGTGAGCCGGACCACCGTGTCACAAACCTGCTTGAGCTGATCCTCTGGGTAGCCTTCATGGACATGCACCTTGATCTTGTCCCAGACATCAGCCACCCCATCTTGGAGGGTCCCGCTACACAGCAAAGAGAAGTTCAGCCCAGCGTCATCGTGATACGGGCGTCCAGGACGTGGGGCGCCCCAAACCACAAAGCCAAGGTACGTACTGCCATCCGAGTGCCGCAGCTTTGAGACGTAGGTGCCTTCGAGCGTGTGCAGCCCTGACGTCTCGTTCCACACATGCAGGCCAGTCCCGGGCATCGCGACATAGAAGCAATCGTAGGGCACCCTGACCTCAGCCAGGTCTACCTGGGCGAGTGAGGTCATCTCGAGCATCTTCTGCATGACTGGCCCGAGAACAAACACCTGCTGACCCGACAACGCAAACTGCAACTGTGCCAGGGTAATGGGTGGGTAGCCACCAAGCTCCTGGATCTTGTAGTAGAGGCGCTCCCACGGGTTGCCACCCTCATGGACGAACTGCTGGAACATCTGCAAGAGCATCGCGAAGGCACGTTGACCATCGTCCATTGCGAGGAGGAGCGCCAGGGGCTCCTTGAAGGGAATCCCTACAGTGGCGGGCCCGTTATCGCGTGACTGGGGATAGGCGCGGCGCATGGGCAGGGACCTCCAAGAATACAGGGCAGGGCGTGACCCACCCTAGTTTATCACGAAGGGACAGCGCAGCCCCGGGTGGGACACCAGACCGCGGCATCACCCAGTATACAACCTTACCTTGGTTCCTGGTGGGACAAACTCAGCGTTCACATCTGTGAACACCCCAAGACCTAGCACGGTGGTCCCAAGCAAGGCTTCAAGTTCAGTAGGTGCTGAACCGGCTACACCAGAAACCAAGAACCTGTAGTACAGGCCTTGTTTGGCTAGGCGCACAGACATGTTCTCCGCACTCAGTGATCTCATGCCTACTTGAGACCAGGTGCCGTCACCCCCGTACAGGAACACGCCTACTGCCTGGGCAAAAGTGAGGATAGGGCCCAGCCCCTGTCCGAAGTTCGGCCCGAGTACACCCGGGCTCAGGTGCCGACGAAACAGTATCCAAGGCGTCCGGCGCTTGAGTCCTCCCCTGGCGCTTCCACGACCAGAGTACCGCGGATAGCCAAGCAGCTGAACAGGGTAGAGCGGAGCCGCTAGTGTATGTCCTATGGCCACCCAAGTAACTGGGACCCCATGCCCCCGCCACGTTGAGATCCCCACAGTGCCCAAGTCGGTAATCCAGGCAGAGACCCGATTCTCCCCAAGGGTGACAAAATCCCCAATCCAGTGTACCTTATCCGACTCCAGATCAAGGTAGTCATCCTGGAGGTTCTCGAGGCGCTCCCCATAGAGTGGTCCAGAATACACTGGAGAAGGGATAAGGTCCGCAGGGGAAATAGAGGCCCTGGCAGCTCTATCTGGTGCCTTCTGTACGTTATGCCGTGGCTCCTGCAGAACACAAGCGCACTCCAGCATAGGCAGAGTACCTGCCCCGGCAACGAAAGTACTACCTTGGGCAAGCACAGTGCACCTAAGTGACTTACCTGCGGTATGCCAAGTGATCGGCCGGTTGAACTTCCGCGCAGTAGCTGGTTTAGTTCGCCACCATCCAGTGGCGCTGTCTACATATACCTTGACAACCGTAGGCGTGCCAAAAGTGCGCTGGGTCCCCTCAGCAGTAGTCACACGTACTGGGGTGTCCTGGGAGAAGTACACACCCGGACCCTCAGCACCCTGAGGCCCTGGCTGGAGCACAAACTGGTCACCAACAGTGGCGTGGGCAACCCCATCCCAGTTGGAGATATGGTAAAGTGAATGCAGCACGCCTAACTCGCAGGAAGCCGCTAGCCCAGAACCACGCCGCCCCGACTGGAGCGCGCACCAGCTCTAGTCTACCACAACGGCACGGGGCTCGTGGTAGACTAGAGCCTACCACCCAGGAGTCCCGGCAATGCTCCGAACCAACCCCGCAGCTGGCGGAATCACCTACAGCGAGTCGGTAGGACTCCAGCTAGCCCACCCCCAGGCCCGGGCCTGGATCGAGCTAGGGCTCAAACAACTCGCGGAGATCCGGCGAGCCCACCCAACAGCCACCGAGTCTGCTATCCTCAGCACCGCCGGCGCTACACTGGCCACATACGGTGGTAACGCCAATGCTACTGTGGGCTATCTAAGCTTCATCGACGCCGGGCAGCAAATCTTTGTTGTAGGTCCCATGCTCCAGCAGCTACTGGAGATGACCTCACTGCAAGACGTCGACCTGGCTGACGTACGCATGCCCTATGCGGCCTTCTATGTCGCTCTGCCAGACACCGAATATAAGGTCCACCATGGCGACTCCGGGCAGCACAGGCTCGAAGGGGTCTACGTAACCAACTGGGAGATACGAGGCGCCCGGTACCTCCACATGGTTGTCTGGGGAGCACCACATCCTGGACGCCCACCCTGGGACGACGCCTTGTTCCACTTCGTCTTCAGGATGGACGGTGTCCTTCACGATAGCATTGGTGAGCTGCTGTCCCGAATCCCTGCCGACCAGGGGAACAACGCAGTAGTTGCTGAGTACGCCACCAAGATGGTTGTCGCACTCGCACTCTACCTGAGCACCCCAGACGCCGAGAAGACTGTAGAACCCCAGTACGCACTCTCGCGCCCCGAGCGCCGCCGGCTTGAGGGGACACCCATGAGCCGTGTCACGAACATTGCTCGCCAGGTCACAGTGATTGCCCCAGCTGTCGAACGCCGGGCAACACCAGCACTACTGGCCGAACTTCGGAACCCCACACGGCAACACTGGGTCCGGGGCCACTGGCACAGGTACTGGGTCGGAGCCACGACCCAGCGAAGCCTGATCTCGAAGTGGATCCAGCCCTACAAACGGGGCCTCGGAGCCGCCGAGGTAGTCCAGGAGCGGGTTTACAGTATCAAGAAGAACTAGCGCCGCGGACCCACCCCCGTCCGGCCCTCCCTCACCCGTGGCCTAACGCCGTAGCTTGTGCTACGCTTGTAGCAGTCCAAGCTACGGGGTCGTCGTGTCGTACCAGAAAGACGGTGTAGCCATTGGCGACCTGGTGCAGCTCGAGGACGTGGGCGGCAGCCCAGGACTTCCTGCTGTAGACGGCTCACAGCTACTCAATGTGCCTGGGGGGAGTGGTACCTCAACCAGCCAGAGTGTTGCCCAAACAGGCCATGGACTTGCCCTTGGCGATATGGTGCGGTACAACGGTATTGCCTACGTCAAGGCGCAGGCGACCACCCTGGCGAACTCCCAAGTAGTCGGGATGGTGTCCGCAGTTGCTGACGCAGACAACTTCACGTTGACCACGGCAGGGCTGGTCACTGGCCTTGCCGGGCAAACCGCCGGCAGCCTCTACTACTTGTCATCACTCTCTGCCGGGGCAGCGTTGGCCTCAGCACCCACTGGGTATGGTCAGCCAGCACGGGCGGTCTACATCGCCGTGAGCACGACCAGCGTAATCCTGGTGAGTGAGCTCGAAGATAACACGTCGAAGACGCTCACGGTGACGGCCGAGACGGTGCTGACTGGCCCGACCACGCACACGGTCAACGCAACTATCGGTGACTGCTTCCTGCTGTGCAACGCGGCCCTCGGAGCGGTTACGGTCACGACCCCGGCATCCCCCACGGTGGGCCAGATCATCGTGGTCAAGGACACCGCGGCATCTGCGCTCACCAACAACATCACGCTGACTGCCAACGCTGGCCAGACGATTGATGGTGGGGCAAGCTACACCCTGCTGTCCAACAGAGAGGGGATCATGGCCCGGTACTGCCAGAGTGGTGACTGGATCCTGTTCTAAGAGGGGGCTCCCATGGGCTTCGTTCGTGGCGGGCTCACCAATGGTGACGTGATCCGCCTGACCGCATCAGGCTTGCCTGGTATCTCTGGGCTCGAGCTTACGGGTGTCGGTACTCGTGAGTGCATCCTCACCATGTCCGGTGGAAGCCACACTACGGTGGTAGGGACGGCAGCACCGATAAACACGGTGACTCCAGCCGGGTTGGTGACCGCGACGGCTGCGGGCAAGATCACGCTACCGATCGGCCCGACGTACATCCTTTGCTTCTACCCAGGTGGGGCGTCCGGCGTCTCGGTGTTCCAGTGGTTTGACGTGACCGGTGTAGCAACAGCGATTGGCCGCTTTGGTGGTGTACATCCGATGGCCTACGACCAGGGCAACATCAGCCCGTACACAGTCATTGCAAAGGTCAACGCGAGCGCGGCTGCGGTAGACGTCGAGTGCCGCTGCACGTCAAAGTTCAATGTAGGCGGTGTTATTGATCCTGCGTGGACTGCCGCCTCTATCCGTGCGTACGGGTGACGTATGGGGTATGCACCGCTAGGTACTCAACCAGGTGACCGGGTCATCCTCGGCCCAGACGGTATGCCTGCTGTCAACGGGTCCCAGTTGACTGGGCTCAAGCAGTACTCTGAGGTGCTACTTGGCATCACCGTGGACTCTACATACGCCCTGAACGCCAAGATCCTGTGGGACGTGCAAGACCCGCCAGCTAGCTACTCGATCTCCAGTGGGGATATCACCTTGCCCGCTGGTAAGATCTACCTGCTCGAGGGTAACATCGGGTGTCGGTCTGGCACGTACGCATACTGGTACTGGGCAGGGTCAACCTTCAACTTCTACGGCGGGTCCGTCCAGGCCGCAAACAACCTCTCAGGCAGCATTGCCCCTCAGGTCATGGCGGTTGTCACAAACTCCGGATCGCCCACTGTGGTTAGCTGTGCAGTTGGTATCAAGAGCACAACTAACCCAGGGGCCTACGCGAACTCGACTACTGCCCGGATCCGAGTCTACACGCCATAGCTAGGAGTGGTCATGTCCGAAGTTGCCTACGTCAAGTTCGCCCGGCCGAAAGACCTGCTGCCCGAAGCGTCCTGCCTCTCGCACTTCGGGCCCTGCCCCGAAGGCTGGGAGGAGATGCCGCTGGCAGAGCTCCACGCCCGCGAGGCCTCCGAGGCGGGGCGACTCTTCATCCAGTGGCACATCGTCCGCCAGGAGCGAAACACGCGGCTCTCAGCCTGTGACTGGCGGGTGCTGCCCGACGCCCCGGGCAGCGTTGAGGAGCTTGCTGCTTGGCGGGCATACCGGCAGGCGCTTCGAGACGTGCCCACGGACAACGCGGACCCCTCCCAAATCACCTGGCCGGTGGCCCCAGCGTGAGCCACCTACCAACCGGGATAACTGTTGGAGACGTAGTCCAGCTCGACGCCAACGGGAAGCTGCCCGTGATAGGTGGTGGGTCCCTCACAGGGCTTCTGGCCTATGAATACCTGCTCTACCTCTCAAGTGACCAGGCGTATGGCTCGATTGCCCTAGGTGGGGTTGTCCTACTCGCAAACGTAATACCAGCAGGTGGGGTGGTCTCAGCAGCAGCAGGTACAGTCACACTACCCGCAAACTCTAAGTGCTTCCTGTACTTTTGCGCGGGCATCATCGGTGCGTCTGTCGATGCAGACTGGTCTGCATGGCAGTGGTACGACACCACGGGTGGAGGCGCCACCCCAATCGGGGTCATTGGTACTGGCATGGCCTCGCGGACCACGACCTCGCAGATGCCAGCAGCAGCCGCTATTGCTTATGTTGCGACAGCAGGATCTACGGCTACTGTGCAGGTCCGCCGCGTGATCGCGGGTGGGGTGAACAGTGGGATGGAGAGTACTGCTACCGTGGCGTACATCAGGGTGTACAAGTAGCTAGCTCTGCGAGCTCCCTGAGTGCCACCTCGTCGGCTTCCTCGAACCAGTCCTCTTCGACTGACCACGCGCACCAAGGGCAGGTGCGCTTCCCCTCTTCGCACGCGAAGGAGCCTGAGCGACACTCCCAGCCATCAAAGGGGTCTTGGGGGCGAGCTTGCACAGGTCACCGAACGCAAAAAGGCCGGACGGGTTGAGGGGGCCAGGCTGGGGACCACCAGCCCTCCAACCACCTCAACCCGCCCGACAGGCACCAGAGAACGAAGGGGCCAGCCGGGCTAGGATCTCTCCGACCAGCTGACCGGCTGACCGGCTCCATCGCCCCAAACGGGCGCCCTGGTGATTTAGAGACCCCAGCATACCCGAAGTCTCGAGGGATTTCAAGGGGGTATTGAACCCAGGCATCAGTGCATGCCCTTCTTCCGGCCGCGGCCTCCCTCGTCACAGTCGCACTCGCCACAGTCACCGCCACACCCGCCACCTTCGCTGCCCGCGACCATGAGCAGCGCCTCCCCCTTGAGTTCGATGGGGGGGCCGTCACGCCCAGCCGGGTAGACCGTCGTGGGGATGCCAGGGCTGAACGCGAAGACCTGGGCGACCTGCATGTGGCTGACTCGAGCCATGGGCAGCAGATCCAGCTTCTCGATGAGCTCGGGGAGACCACCCATCTCCTCAAGGAAGTAGTGTCCGGTCGGCCCGAAGAGGACCACCGAGGGCAAGAAGGTAGGCTCGGCCGGCTCACGCACAGGCGGCCCCCAGTATACATGGTGGGGCTCACCCGGGAAGTCCTTGGCATGCCCAGCGAAGGACTCCTTGGTCTGGTTGAACAAGACCATGGCCTGCAAGCTGTGTACGCCTGCAGGGGCAAAGACCAGAACGTAATCACGGTAGCTCATTAGCAGTCTCCTAGTCGTTCGAGGTGCCGGTGCCAGGCGCAGCCCACGAGGGCCGAGGGTGCCTCTGCAGGGAGGTCTGCATCGGCAGTACGGGCCCATGTGCTGCTACCGGGGTAGCCCCGCACACCTCACAAGTTGGGGTAGGGGGCACCGTCCCCAGCCAGATCGTAGGAACAGTAACCGGCCCACTACAGCTGCCACAGGTCCCGACAGTAGTCTTCATCATGGGGTACCTCCTGCGCCCACCGTAGCAAACCAGTAGTAGTCCCGCAAGCATAAAATACGACAAGAATAGGGGATGCAACCTTGCAATCCCCCCGGACGGTGTTTACGCTGTCACTGAACAGCAGCAGGAGTGCCCCTGATGACCTTCGATGACATGGTAACGAAAAGCCCTGAGCTGGCCAGCTTCGCAAGCAGGACATGGAAGTCGATTGTAGGCGACTATCCTATGCCCGACAAACTGATTGCGGATATCCTCGAGGGCATGGGCGACATCTCCCAGCACATGGACGTCGATGCCATCTTGTCGGCGTTCGGTTTCCAGATGCTCTGCCTGCGCCAGCTGAGCGGGTCCTTCGATGGTGCCGAAGTGGGCTATCAGCAGCTGCTCTCGATGCTGAAGGCCACCGACCCAGAGCTCCTCCAGGCCCTCGAGCACTTTGTGGCCGCATGCGGCAACATCGCGACCAACATCGGCAAGTACGTCGAAGAGCAGCCGGTGGTGGAGGGCAACGTCGTCTCCTTCACCTCGAAGAGGTCGAAGCTCTACTGAAAGAGAGTGTCGATGTCTGCCTTTGAGTTCTACCCACTCAGCTTAGCTGAAGTCGCCCGCGAGACACACCCCAAGCTCTGGACCAAACACGGCACTGGGGGGAATCCCCCTACTGCGTGGACGGGTAATCACGCATACCAGGCCTACCAGTGGATGGTGGCCTTACAGAATCCAGGGTACACCGGGACTACCAAAGATTACGCCACGGCCAGGGAGCTGTACCAGCTCCTCACCAAAGGTACCTGGACTGGGTCAGCGAACCGACAGCTGCTCGAGGAAGTCGTAGACCTCTGGTTGGAAAAGCGTGAGCGCTATGCCACGAGGCACCAGCGGGACTTTCGTCCTGGGGGGATCACCGCAGCGATCAAGTGGGCAGTAGTGCTCCCCTGGGCCCTGGAGCAGACCGGGGGAGATGTGCAAGCCGCAGCAGAGCTGATGTTAGAGGAGATGGGAGAACCGAAGTAGGCAGCAGAGCGGATGCTAGGGGAGATGGGGGAACCGAAGTAGTCGAGTCAGGGCTGCTATCAGCGCCCTCAGCGGTTGTTCTCCGCGGCATAGAGGGCCGCAGCCGCCTTCAGGAACCCCTTCCGGTCCCTCCCGAACCGCGCCCGGAGCTCCAGCACCTCCGGCCGGTCACTCTGGAGGAACTCCAGCCAACGGTTGCGCTGGCGAGGCGTACCCGGCCCCTCCTGACTACCGTGCATCCGCGCCGCCTGGGCCCTCGCCTGTGCCAGACTGGCACGGACCGCAGCTGCAACTCGCGGAGAAACAGGAAAAGCCCCCGGAGGAACATCATCTGCATTGGACCGCAGATCCTCGCTGTCATCGTCGTCGTCGTCCAGGTCTTCCAGTGAGAGAGACCCTGTGTAGTTCTGGCGAACCTTGACAGGCACCATCGACCGCCTGAGAATCGCGTCAAACTGTGCGTTGGTGATGACCCCGGTCGCCAGCAGCTCCTTGAGCATCTCAATCTGCGCCGCCGTCACCGGCGGCCTCGACGTGTACGTGAAGGTAGGAGCCGCATTGGGGCGAGAGAGCTCACTGTCCTGCCCCCGGGCGGCATGGGGCTGGGCGCTCGGGCTGCCGTTGGGCCGGATACAACCGTAGCCGGCAGGGGCGCCACAGTGGGAACAGCCCTGGTCGTAAGGGGGAGGGGGAGCAGAAGCATTTTGACGGGCCATGGAAAGCTCCGAGGGTTGTGGGCCAGAGACCCTCTGAGGGTCAGCTGCTCCAGCTTACCGCAGATTCCTGCCCAGCCCAAGGAACCGTCAGCGCATCCGGAAAACCCGGCGGCCCACCCAGTCTACCCAGGGTGCAAGCTCGAGCCCGGCCGAGCACGCCAGGTTTACCAACACGCGGACAACGCGATAATCACCTGGGCGACGGCAGCACATACTTACCGCCAGTCCTTGGTGACCCGGACCCCCCGAACCCCGAACTCAGCAGCAGACCGTAGCTGCTCTTCCATATCGTCATAGTGAACAATTGCGCCGATCTCGTGAAGCGTGGGCCCCTTCAGCTGCAGACTAGTGAAGTACACCTGCGTGATCGGCAGGTGGCGCCGAAAGCAATGCAGTATCACAGTACAGACTGCACCCGGGTCGGGTGGTGGTCGTGCTGTCGTAATGACACACGGATGACCTGCTGCAAACCACCGGCGGACAATCTCCTCAGTCTGCAGGATAGGGGTCCTGTCACCCCGCACAAGCGTATCGTCAAAGTCGAAACTGACTGGGCGCAGCAGCATAGCATCTCCTACAAGTGGACAATCACGAACCGGTCATCAAGATACTTGGTGAGGAGTGGCTTTACCCCAGACCAGCTAAGCCCTCCGTGGCTACACCCTGGCCTAGGCAACCATACACTCAACCACGCCTCCTGCTCCGCAAGAGCAACCAGCTCTACAACTGACTGCTCGATGAGCTCCAGTGTTGCCAATGCAGCATACCCCGGGACCAGGTCTCCAACAGCATACTGCTCTCGGAGATGGGGGACCACCTGACTGCGCGACGTGAGCCTTAGCGTCGTAGGTTTAACTGGAAAACTCACAAGTGCCGTGTTCGCCTGATACCCCAGGACGGCAACGTGATTACCGCGCTGCCGAAGACTCATTGCCAGTGTTGATGCGAGTCCTGGAAAGCTATCACGGAACACCTGAGCCGTGCCACAGCCCATGACTGCCAACCCGAACCTGTTGGTATACCCGTTGGTTGTGCAGCAGATAGCGTCAGCCCTACCAACTCCAGCTAAGACATCCACACAACGCTCGACCATGCCTACACCTGTCTTCGGCCTTGCAGTGCAGCCCCAGGACCCTTAGTATAAGCACACCACCGCATAGTTCAAGCCGAGACAGCTTTTCCACTTGCGGAACTACCGGCACGGTGATACTGTGGACCACAAGTTACTCAAGATTCAGATCCAAGCAGCGGCGCACCAAGTACATTTGGTGCGCCGATTCCACCACTCCCTCAAGGAGACCGCACGCAGACTCCGCCAGAGCAGCCCACCTAAACCTGCTGCCTGGTGTACCCATATCGAGTATCAGATGGGCGACCTCTACACCGACCATCTGATTAGCGCCGGCATTACGGCCCAGCAGAGACGGCACCTACAGCTGGTGGCTGGCCTCTGTAATGGACGTTTCTATGCTGAGTGCGAAAACCCCAAGCGTGCACCGAAAATCAAGCAAGAACAGCTAGTTGAGGCGCTTCGCCAGGTGGTCTACCGCATGGTGAGCACCAACACTCCACCGACTCTGAGGTACTACGACAGCGTCAAGTCGTGGGCCTCGCGCATAGTGGCCTCGTGGCTCAAGGACGGTCAGCGGCTCAGCCCCAAGACCGGGCTCCTCGAGCCCGCAGACCCTGATCATCTCGAGGTGCCGCATACCATCAAGGTGCGCATCCACCGCACCCCCAGCACATGAAAGGTGTCCAATGGTCTTTCCTGGCCCGATTGAAGTGATTGCCGGCGGCATGTTCGCGGGCAAGACGGGCGAGTTGATCCTGCGGCTCACGCGGGCCGAGCTCGCCCGGCAGACCACAGCAGCTTTCAAGCATGCGCTGGACGTTCGCTACGCCCCGGACAACCTCGCGACCCACGTAGCACCCCGGCCCAGCGGGCGCTCGACCGAGCACCCTGCGGTCCCTGTCTCGACCCCCAGCGCAATCCTCTCATTCCTGGACCGGTCTGCCCTGCCCAGCGTGGTCGGCATCGACGAAGCTCAGTTCTTCGACAACACCCTACCTGATGTCTGCCGACAGCTCTCTGTCTGGGGTGTCCGCGTCATCGTCGCGGGGCTCGACATGGACTCTGAAGGGGCGCCCTTCGGATCGATGGGGACCATGCTTGCGATTGCAGACAAGGTCACCAAGGTCCATGCGGTCTGCATGATCTGTGGTGCGAACGCCACGCACACCCTCTACCACGGGGGTGCCAAGCAGGACCAGGTCCTGGTCGGCGCCCACGAGTACAGCGCCCGGTGCCGGATCTGCTGGTACACAGATCGGCAGTAGGTTCACTCTGAGTCGGGGGGCTCTGCCGAGTACTCCAGTCCGGTACACCAGGGCTGGAACCATCAAGGTCGTAGCCAAGGAGCCCTGAGGACCATATGAGCATCGACACCGTCAACTTGGCCTTTGCCCTTGGAGGAAGCCTCGCGATCCTCTGGGTCTGGGTTCAGTGGGGGGCCGCCTTCTACGTTCAGTGCACTGGATGCTACCGTACTACCCGGATTCGGGCAGCACTGGTGCAGCATTATCAACCGCACGCAATCACGCATGCGGTGAACTACCTCGGGTGGCGTGTTCTCCCGCTGAATACCAGCCTCTCAGTGACTTCAGGAGACAAGACCACAGTCTTCTGGACCCGCAAGCGTGACCTCCCATTCTGCCCAGACTGTATAAAAGAGCAGTGGCTGGCCGAGAGCGGAGTCCGACACCAGTACAGCCTACAGCCGGTGGCACCTGCGGTGCCACCGGCTAAGGAGCCCACCGATGCGTGACGAGTTTGTCTACCCGAACCCCTCCCCGGAGCTTACCAACTACCTCAAGCTCTGCAAGAGCAACAACCGAGACGATTTCGACAGGGCGCAGCGCAGCGCTGCCCGAAACGCTATCCTGAAAGCAGAGCTCCTGGACTACCACCGTGCCCAGGTGGCGTGGGCCTGTCAAAGTGAGCATGTGGGCCCACCACAAGTGCACGCCAGTCCCTCCGAGAAGTATAGCCTGGTGATCACCACGCACTCCAACGGGAAGGGGTACTTCGAGTACACCAAGGGCGCGGTGTCCCTGATGGGTGGTGACACCATCACTACCGTCTGCCGCAACTACGGGCGCTTTCCGTTCCTGTTCGTAGAGGGTTGCCCTAACGGGCATGACTACCTGGTCTGTGGTGAGGACTACCAGGGGCAGACCATCATCGAGCTCGACACGGGTCGCCGGAGGGACTACCTGCCAGACTCTGCGAACGCCGGGTCTGGGTTCTGCTGGGCGGACATCACGGTGTCAGCCTCCAAGCGAACTCTTGGGGTCACCGGGTGCTTCTGGGGTGGGGGCTATGAAATCTGGCTCATCGACTTCTCGAACCCGATGGAGTGCCTGCCAGCCCTGGAGCGGAAGGAGGAGCTTGACACCTTTAGTGGCTGGTCAGAGAGCGAGCCGGACACCTGCTACATCTCCCTGGAGCAGAACTTCGTCCTGTTCTGCCAGAAGTTTGAGATGGAGATGACGGCGGCCGAGTTTGAAGAGTACAGCCGCCGAGTCCAGGAGGCTGGCGAAGAGGAGACTCTCTCTGAGACCCGCACCACCCGATCCACCCCATGGACTCGACAGGCGCCTACGCCTACCGCCGAGGCGTTCATCCGATACCTGATCAAGTACTGGGGGCCTCCGCGCGTCTGCCCCCTGGACTTCGTCGAGAACGCCAAGCAGCTCATTCGGTTGGCGCCCGAGGCAGACCACACCATGCTCAATGAACTCCTAGGAGGTAAGGAACCATGATTATCAGCGCGCAGGAAGCTGCCGACACTGTACTCGCCACCAAGCGGCTGTCCTTCGAGAAGGCCCTCATCCCCATCATGGATGAGATCAAGCTCGCCATGGCGGATCTGCGGACTGAGGTCATCATCACCCGGGTAGTTCACCCCGAGGTCCGCGACCGCCTGCACACCCTCGGCTACAAGACCAGTGACTACGGGAGCGCCATCCGGGTCTCGTTCACCCACCTGATGCCCGCCGACTGGCCACCCGAGGTGGCCCTGCTCTGACCGATTCCCGTTGCATCCACATCTTAGGTGAAGCATAGTGAGTCGTTCAGCGCTGCGCGCCGAACGACTCACTATGCTTCACCTGAGAGGTTGCATGAGGCATCACCTGGCACTCCGAAACTTCCTCGGAGAGATCACCAAGGTCTACGAGTACGAGCGGGCTATCCCACCGGCGGCACCTGCCAAGGTGAGGATGCCCTCACATCACATCGCTGTCCTGGACGTGAGCGGCTCCATGTATGGAGACCTGCCCTCCGTCCGGTCCATCGTGGAGAAGGTCTTTACCGCACAGGAGTTCACGGACCCCTCCATGCTCATCACCCTGCTCTCCTACGCGAGCAACGGTGACTGCCGCATGCACTTCCACCGGCGCACGGTTGCAGAGGTCATGGCGCCGGGGAGTACCCACCTGCAGGAGATCCGCAACCTCACGACCCGCGGGCTCACCGGCATCTCGCAGGCCCTGCGTCACGCGGAGAAGCTGATCGATGACAAGGAGATCACCGCCATCTCCTTGCACACCGACGGCTATGCCAACGACCCGTCGCCCTTCCAAGAGCACAAGGCCATCCTCGAGCTCTGCGACAAGATCGCCCAGCACCCCAACACCTTCTGCAACACGGTGGGCTACCGCAGCTACTGCGACTACCCCCTGTTGACCACCATCGCGCTGAAGCTCTCGGGCAAGGCGATCCACGCCACGAGCGCGGCCGAGGTCTACGCCGCCCTGCACGGCGTCCAGATCCAGCTGGCCGGCTCGATGGCGCCCGCTGTCGAGGCCGCCAAGGGCGATGCGAGCTTCGTGGCGGTCGTCTCCCGCTCGGCCCGCAAGGTGGTCGGGGGCACCGAGTCCGTGGTCGCCAGGGGGCTCTCCGCGAGCGACGACGTGGCGATCTACCGCCTCTGGGAGATCCCCAAGGAGCGGTACGACATCACCCGGAATACGGGCCCCACCGCCAACCTGGTCTTCTCCCGTCTGATGTTGGGGCTCGGCCGGTACAACCAGGCCAAGTACGCCCTGGTGGACCTCCGGTGGGAGGACATGCTCGTCAAGCATGCGCGTGCGCTGACCGCGCCCCAGATCACGGACATGATCCAGGACGTGGAGCACGAGCTCTTCGACACGACTGGGGTCCACATGCGCTCGGACGGCTACGGCCTGCCCAACCTGCACCTGCCGACGGTCCCCGAGGTGCTCGGGATGATCGGCCGGTACGCCCAGGGCACCGAGATCGCAATCCCGTCAGGGACCTACAAGCGTCGGGGCCTCAAGCGGGTGCCTGGTGTGCGAGTCGATGGTGCCTATGTGGCCCCCAAGTACCGGCTCAAGATCAAGGGTGGGACTGCAGGCTTCACCCCCGTCAGCGGGGTGGAGTTCAACCGGACCAACGCCACGATCAACCTACGGGTCGTCCAGGATGGGGAGCTACACACGGACGCAGGTCTGCGGGTGGCCGCTGTCGGTGGTGTCAAGCTCGACCTCAAAGACTTCAAGATGTACACCGTGGTGGGTGACGGTGACGTCAACCTGGGCGCCCTCATGCTCCAGTCGACCGACAAGCGCCTGGTTCGGTGGCTCAAGGACAAGATCTTCCGTGGTGCCGAGGTGGCATACCCCGCAGGGACCCAGGAGCTGTTCACCATCCCACTGGATTACCTGCCGGTGGCCAGCTACACCCAGGTGCCCCTGGCACCGCCCGCTACGGCTGTCCAGCAGCTGCTCGAGCTGACGGTGGTGCAAAAGCTGCTGGGGGCTCTCCTCAAGAGCAGCTCGGTTCGCTACACCGACGAGCAGATCCTGGCCCTCAAGGAGCACTGTGTGACCCCCGCGGGCTACTTCAGCGGGCCGACCACTACCCCCTATGCGGACCTGACGAAGGCCGTGGAGATGGGTGAGGTCGACGTGCGGGTGAGCACCTCGGTGGAGTTCGGGACCACCGAGATTCTGGGGACGCAGGACCTGTACTCGGGCAACGAGTACCTCCAGCGTCGCTTCGTGGCGTCTTTCGGCCTGGAGTTGATCGCCAAGCCCACCATGCTGGACTGGTGGCGCACGGGTGTCGTCTTCGGGGAGAAGAAGCTGTCGGCCCGGACCACGCTGGGTCCCGTGGACGAGCTCACCTATTCCATCTACCAGCAGTTCCTGGGGATGACGGAGCCGACAGCACTCATCAGCCTGTTCTACATGAGCATCGGACCCGAGTTCAATCCGACGAACTTCACGATGGCCTGTGGCAAGAAGTTCCTCCCGGAGACCACAGTCGAGATCTTCACGGATGTCGCGCGGCAGGTCGATCAGGCCATCGAGCGGGTCTACCAGGACTACCTGCAGCCGCTCTCGTTCTACGTCGGGGCGACCGGCATGCTGCCGGACAACCTCGAGTGCCCGCCGCTGACTGCCGACCAGGCAGCGGTCAAGTACCCCCAACTGAAGCTCGGCAAGGGGGAGCAGGAGGCCTACTTCTACGAGGTGGGCCCGGGTGTGCTGATGACGGTGAAGAAGACCTCGAGCTACTACTCGACCGCGAAGGGTGTCGAGGCTGCCAAGGCCCTTCTGGCGGGCAGCGGGCTCTCCCCAGAGGATTGATCCCAGGCCCAGGCAGGTGCAGCAGACGGTAGTAGAGTGCCGCACCTGCCTGAGTCGTGGCCTGCAGAAGGTCGCTGGAGGTCATGTCAGCGGCCACAGGTAGGCTAGCTACTCCTCCCGCGCTCTGCAAGCACTTCCGCGAGACTCACCTAGGCGCGTGCACCACGTAGGCGCTCTGCCCGGACAGACCCGTTCAACGGGACCGTGTCTGGGCTCACAGCCGCATAGGTGATGGTCTCCCCCACCAGCCCGGCCGGCACGGGGACGCGCACGCTGGTCTGGCCCCCAGGGCGCATCGCCCCGAATCGAGCTCGACCCACAACCCGACCGTTGTGACTGGCCTCCACCGTACCGCCCGCGCTCCCGTTTGTGATGGACTGGTGCAGAATCAACGGGATCGTGATGTTATTCCCGTCCCGACGAGGCTGCTCACCCCGGCCATCCAGGCTGTAGCTCTGAATCTCCTGGCCGACTGGCGCTGGGACAACCAACATACAGTTCGGGTTGTCACACCCCTCGATGCGTACGATGAGGAACTTGTGGTCGTACCCCTGCAGGGTGGAGAGCTCGATCCCGCCATAGTTCTGCCGGTCACCACCACTGAATGCAATGGTTCGCCGGTAGACACGGATTGGATTGGGGTCCAGCAGACCCCGGGACAGGAGAACCTCCACTGGGAGGCTGAGCACGCGCCCTGGCTTCGAGTATTCCAGCTTGAAGCTGAGACTACGCCCTCGCACGTACAAGTCAGGCTTGAAAGACCTGAGTCGAATGCCCTCGGCTCCACGGGGCAAAGCCCCAAGCGACTGCTGCGCGAACTGGTACATCGGGTCACCTCTACAAGACGGGGTCTATACTACCACGATCCCACCACAGACACCGAAAAGAGTTGGCAGCTACACCGTAGCTGGGTACTCTCCAGATCACCACCACCGACCCTAGGGGGCTCATCATGTGCGCCAAAGTGATTAGCGTCCCGCTTCCCCGGCCAACTACCCAGACTGCCCGACACACGGCTGGCTGGTCCACCTACGATGAGGATTGAACCTATGTCTGAGCACCTGGAAGACGCCGAGGTACACCAGCTGGTCACCAAGTGGTCCAGCAGAGTACGCCCGCTGGGTTTCTACCCCGATGTCAACACCGGTGGGCCACTCGCGCTCGCGTATACTATGCTGGGTCTCGTGGGCGAAGTTGGGGAGTGGAACACAAAGCTGCTCGACTACGCCCAGGCTGCCAAGACCCCCCGGGATGCACGGGACCTGGCCGCCCAGCAGGAACTTGGGGACATCTTCTGGTACCTCGACGCGCTCAGTTACGAGGTCCAGATTGGGTTCAAGGTGATGGAACCCGAGGGTCTCGCAGGTGTGCTACAGGCGGGTCTGATCTCAGAGTCCCTCACGCTGATCGAGCACCTCGGCAGGATTGCCGAGATCATCAAGAAGCACCTACGCGATGGTACCAACAAGCACTGGATCCAGGTCCTGAACCATATCCGTGGGCTCGCTGACATGTTCATCCAGCTGGCCGAGGAGCAGTGGGGGCCCGAGGTCATCCCAAAGGTCCTCGAGCTCAACGCCGAGAAGCTATTGAGCCGGGCGGCCCGCGGGGCCCTCGGGGGTTCGGGGGACAGCCGCTAGGAAAGGGCGCCGGTCTCTGGTAGACTAGCTCCCGTGCCCCTTGCCTGGAGCTGAGCCGATGAGCTACCACCTGACCGCCTCCCTTGGCGCATTCCCCCCTGTCGACCCCGGTGACGCCCGGGTCTACCAGGCCTACCAAGTCCCCCAACGCTACATCCTCCAGGGGCCTGACCGCAGGGCGCTCGAGTACATTCGTATGGCGCACCCCGCAGTCGAGGCCGCACAGGCGATCCAGACTGGGGCCACGCGGTCCACAACTGGTGGCCCCGGAGTCCAGCGGCCAAGGGCTGGAGACCTGCTTGCCAACCTGGTGGGAGGCCAGCGAGGATCCGGGTCTTCAGGTGGGCAGGCTCACACAGCCCCCCGCAAGACGTTCCCGGGGCGTCCAGACCGGATGGAGACCGGGGGCTGTGACCCAAAGGAGGGGGGCTGCTACACAGAGGTGACCTCTGCCGGGACACGGCACATCATCGACCCTTCAGTCCCAGCTGAGATCAACCCTTCAGTCCCAGCTGAGAAGAAAGTTGAGAGCAAGGTCGTCACGGCCCCGACGACACCTTCACCCTCACCGCCGCCGCCGCCCAAGGACTCCTACGAGGACAACGTGTGGATGCCTCGACGCCTGCCTGGTGGGGCTATCCCCCGGTACATCCCGGTGAAGCCTGTGCGGGGCGATGGTGGGAGTGACATCCAGGTGTGGGGCCCCCGGCGGATCCCAGGGGTCCGAACTGGTCCTCGTGTCTCGCAGGGTTTCAAGCGCCCAGATGTTGGGCCGGGCATCTCGGGTTGCGGCTGCGGCTGAGCTTACCTGAGCACCAGCGCCGCGAGCACACCCCCACCAAACATCGCAAGCAGGTAGGTCGTCTCAGATCTACCAGCCTGGGGTGGCCTGCCACCCCAGGCCGAGCCCGAGCCGTGGTACACAACACCCGGTGGCCGTGGTGGTCTTGCAGGCCGCACAGTCGCTGGACCACCACACCGATACCCAGCTTGACACCGGTGCTGGCCTGGAGGCCCGGGCAGTTTTGGGACCTCGGGTAGTGGTGCCGGGGCCACCTCACCAGGCAGGGGTGGTGCTGGTCCTGCAGGCCCAGGCCCCTTGAGCCCACAAGGGATGTAGAAATCAGCTGCGTCAGCAAGTGCTGCAAGGGTCAGCGGCCCTACAGTCCCTACTGGCTCCAGCGGTAGTGGTGTGCCACTCCGAGACCGGGGGCTACTAGCAGCCCGGGGATACCATTTCTGGAAGCTCCGCAGCTGCGTCTCAGTGGGTGAGTCAAAGACTCCGGTCTGCGCCGTTGTGCACGGGAATACGTCATCCCGTGGCCCAGGTGGGCACACCCAGAGCTCTGTAAACCCACAGCTCTGGTGTCGTGCTGCCCTGTCCAGTGCAGCCTGAAGTTGCTGTACTGCCGGTCCAGTCGTCCCAGTGGCGAGGCCAGCTGTACCCAATGCAGACCGCAAGACGTACCGAGACATACCCGCTCCTAGTCACTCAGGCCGAGGAATAGTCCCAGGCCCACGACAGCAACGCCCCCACCGATAATCAACCACTTGTGGTCCTTCCAGACAGCAGCAGGCCCCTGGGATGAAGGCGGGCCCGTCCGAGCCCCAGTGCTTGGACGGCGGGGCGTCACTGGTCGCCGGGCTGCCGTTACACGTCCACTACCGCCACCGCCAGGGACCCAGGCACCTGGGCCACCACCAGCACCGGGTGCTGGTGGTGATGGTGGTACCGGAGGTGATTCCGACACGACCATGCCACCAGGTACTGGTGGTGTGCTGCAGGCCACCGCCGGTGGGTTTGCAAGTGCAGCGCGGGTGAGCGGCCCCACAGCCCCTTGCGTACCCCCAGTATCCATCCCTTGATTAGTAGCCCAGGTCTGGAAGCTACGCACCTGAGTCAGTGTGCGCGGGCCGAATGTCGGGTCAGGGGGAACTGTGCAGGGCCAAGCCGTTGTCAGCCCACCAGGAGGACATGCAGGTGGTTGTGCTCCGCATGCCACGGCCTGGGCTATGATGTTGAGCGCAGCCTGCACCGAAGTCACCTGAGCACCAGTGGCCCCCCGAGTGAGGATAGCACCAGAGGCTGCACCTGCTTGTACCTCCTGCTGGCGTGCGGGCGGTTTGTCCTCTGTGTGCTTTGTGCGGCCCGTAATATGCCCAACCGAGCCTGTGTTGAACTCCCGACCAAGGATGCAGTCAAAGTGGTTCTTTGCAGGGATCCAGTCACAGAAGTTACCTGAATCTGCACAGTCGCTGAAGCAGACCAGTCCACTGAGTGTGGGGTGCGACCAGTACAGAACACCGTCAATGCACTTACCGACGGGGCTAACATGGCCCAATCGGATAGTCTCGGGAGTACCCGGAACAGGCGTGATGCAGTCCTCTGCGTGCCTCCGGCCGTAGTAGCCGAGTCCCTGACTTCGTCGCAGATACCGTGCCATGCAGGCAACTCCACAAGCAGCCCGGCCAGTCTAGCACGAATCTGCCTTCTCTGTGGTAGACTGAGGCGCGCCACGGCTGGAGTCGCCCATGAGCCGCTACATCTTCACCGGGGTTCCCGGGACGGGACCCCAGGGTCCTGTGGGGCCTCCCGCCCTGCAAGGGCCCCCTGCCCCGTCGATGGCGATGGTCCCTCGCGGAGTTGTCCGGGCTGAGGTTCGGCAGGCGCTGGCAGAGACGCTGGGCGGGCTTCGGGGACTCCGGGGACTCGGGGAGCCCCCCGCGTCAGGGAACGCAGCCCCTGGGGGCCTGGGGCGCTTCTTCTTCGGGCTGGCGGTCGGTGCCCTGCTCGGGGCCTGGCTGTACCGCCGAGGCCGGTAGCAGTCGAGGCAGATTTACGGGGGACGCTACCGGCACCCCCAGAGTCTCCAGCGTGTATGCCGCAGCGCCCGCCAACTTGGCGAACTGCTCCAGGCTGAACAAGCTCAGGACGCATGCCGTAGGTGGCAACCCCGGCGCTGGTCGAGGACCGGCCGTGCACAGCAGCACATGCGGAGCCATCGTACCTTCTGCGGTCGGCGCCCCCACCACCAACCAGCTGGTTGCGTTCCCTGTGAGGATCTTGGCGTTGGGGGCAATCAGCCCCTGCGACCTGGCCAGGTCCACCAGGCCCTCAGGAATCCGGCTACTCGACGTCGTCATCGTCTGCCTCCAGCAGGTGGTCGAGCTCCCCCGGGGGTCCATGAATCTGGACCGGGATGGTACACCGGGCGAAGCCTGTGTTCATGATCTGCGTTCCACGAGCCCCTCGTGACCCCAGGGGGACCACAACCTCCCTAGAAGGGGGAGGATTGGCGGGTTGCGTCTTTTGGGCCTGCATAGTATGCTCCAGGTGGCTGAAGAGGACCTTACATCATCAGCGCCACCTCTGCAACTATAAAACAGCCGAGGCCAGTTATGCCTTTTGTGCCACCTACCCTTGAGAACCTCGACCCGAACTTCTGCCCTGCTGTTGGTGCAGGAGGTAAGGGTGCTTACAAACAGTGCATGTGCGGCAAGTGGCACCGCTCCACACACAAGTTCGCTGACCTGGTCCTGACGACCGACCAGATCCAGCTCCTGTTCATGGCGTACAACGCGCCAGGATACAAAGTCACCCTGCCGGGGAAGCAGTCCATTGACTTTGTGACGAAGCTGCTCGAGGTTACAGCCCTTGTAACCCGGGTCAAGGCCCAGGACCCGGACACTGTTGGCCTCCCGTGGAAGCACCGAAAGAATGTCCGTTACGTTACGCTGACGGATGCGGGAGTAGCCACGGTAGAGCGACTGCGCGAGGACGGTGTGCAGGACACCAGCTTGGTAGAGAACACCAAGCTCGCAGACCTCTCCTCCCGAATCGGGATTCGCCGGCTGAACGACCTGGACCCGATTGGGTAGCTAGGGGGTGACCTGCCCGCGTGTCCTGAGGGACACGCACTGGTCACAGACTGGATAACCACGTTTGGCCATCCTGAGGAAGTCTTCAGGGGTGTACACGTACCCCTGGTCGCTGCCGCAGAGCGGGACTACATGTCTCCCCTGGAAGACCCCATAGTGAGATGGTCTTGGGGCCACCTCGCAGGGCTCATCGGTCACGCAGGGACCACAGGGCAGAGTGGCCTAGCCCGGTGAGCATCCGGTGCTTGGCCTGCTCGGTCTCGATCCGGGCGAACTCCAGGCGCTGATCCGGGGTCAGCTTGGTGATCAGCTCCTGGCGCTCCTGTGCCTTCTGCCGACCGGACTTCACCAACCACCAGACCAGGGCAATCGCACCTGCGCCCATGACCCCGGCCACACCCATCTTGAGGTAGTGCCGCTCCTGATTCCGGGCATCCGTCTCAGCCTGGTTCTGAGCATGCTGACGGAGATACTCCTGCCGATTCTGCCACGCGATCTGGCTTGCACCGTCGCGCACGCTCGACCCCATCCCAACCAGCCGGTACCTCACGCTGGCCCCGCCTTCGGCGGCGCCAGCATAGGCGGTGCAGGGACCGGGGCGGCTGCAAGGGCCACAGGGGCAGGGGCAGGAGCCGGGGCAGGGGCCGGAGCCGGAGCCATCAACATGGCTGGGGCTGGCGCCGCAGGCGTCAGCCCCGCGGCTTTGCGCTTCTTGCTGCGGATCAGCAACGCGCCACCAAGCAGGGCCAGCACCCCAAGACCCCCGAAGACCCAATACATGGTCTGGCGGGAGTCAAGTGCGTCCTTGGTTTGCAGGACAATTCTGGCCATCTCTGCTGGTGTGAGCTCGGCACCAAGAGCTCTTGGGCGGACATGCGGTCGTGTAGCCACCAAGCGATACATAGGTCACCGGCTCATCGAGTAGACGGCACCACCAATCACTGCAAGACCCAGCCCGAGCTTGAAGAGGCTCCCCAGGGTCACCTCACCCCGCGGGTGTTCGTCTCCGATGAACGTCCCCATGCCCCCGCCCCCGCTACACCCACAGGCGCCAAGGCCGCGGGCAGCCCGAATCGGGCCCAGAACCCGGTTGTCGGGCGGTGGGTTCAGAGGGGTCTGCACCGGCACCTGGCCAGGGCGCCCAAAGCTCACCTCGGGCAGCCGGCGCGTCCGGTACTCGGGCTTGAGAGTCGCCGCCGGGCGCGGGTCGATGGGCCGAGCTCCCCAGTGTGCCGAGGCGAGCAGCGGAGACTGGTTGTAGAGCTTGGTCTGGCTCGGGCAGCCGTAGCAGACCATCGGACCCTCGCCGGTGTAGTCCTCGCGAGGGAACTTGTTCATGAAGTACTGCATTGAGCGCCTCTCTCCAGGATCCAGGAGCTGGTGACGGCTACTAGCCTAGCACAAAGCCAGGCAGGTCCCTAGTGCACAGCGGCCTCGAGCATCTGCTTGCGGTACAACAGCGCCCAACCCACCACGAAGGCCTCCACGCCCACAGCACCGGCCAGCGCCGCTCGCCAGGAGATCTCTGGTTTGATCACCTTGGCCCCGGCCCAGACCAGTGCCATCCGCATCAAGGTCGTGGCCACCACGCCAGGAACCGCTGACGGGTTCCCCAGTGCCAGGTTGACAGCCGCGTCGCCAGATGGTAGTCTAGGGATGCTCGTCAACGGCACCCGGTCGAGCGGCACACCGCCAAGCCCAGCGTAGGGGGACACACCCGCAACCTGACGAAGCCGAAGGTCCTGCTCCATCCGGTCAACCAGCAAAATCACCTGGCCGACCACGAATCGGAGCTGCTGCAGCGTCGGAGCCACCTGCCGGGCGGTGTAACTCATCTGTCCGGCGGGCCCAGGGCCGAAGGGCGTGGCCATCCCCTGTGGGGTGAACACGGTCACAGGTCCAGGTGTGCTCTGAGAGACGCCAAAAGCTGGGAAGGGAATCGGCCGGAAGACCGGAGGCGGCGCCCCAAGCCCCTGAAGCGCGGTCAGCCCCTGTGTCCACTGGAACGTCTCGTCCAGCAGGTCAAGCGCTCGCTGCTGCACCGCAGCCTTGGGCGCGCCCAGCGGTCGAAGCAGGTGGGTACGCGCGATTCGCAGTTGGGCGTCGATGCGATTCTGCACCCCGGATGGTGGCAGCCGGTCAAACCGAATCTGCTCCCGGGCATGGTCCAGCATCCGTGCTGCCGTCTCGAGGGCGTGGCGGGCACTTCGCAGGTCCCCCAGTGTCGGTAGTACCGGCCTCACCGCTTGCTCCAGCCACCGCGGTCCTGGGGATCGAACAGGACCGTGCGCTGGAGGTGGTGTGAGGGTTGCGTGACCCCCGGCCCGGCCTCGGCGTAGAGTCCACGCTGCGGGCTGTAGAGCCCGTCGATAGCCCGGACCACGGCTGAGTAGAACGTGTCGCCCCGTGGGCCCTCATTGACCACCAGGCAGTTGAGTGCCACACGCAGCGCATGTGCTACTGCTGCGACCTCGTCGTCCTGGGCCTCCATCTCACGGAGAGTCGCTTCCGGCCGCTCGGCCTGAAGCATCGAGGCCCGGACTGCCTCCCACAGCGCGATGGACAGGGCGTCCACCATGCGGCCACGGATCTGCACCAGTGTGAGGTGCGCCCGATCGCGTGCCTGGCCGCTTAGGTGTTCACTTCCGGCAGGACGGGCGTTGCGTCGTGGAGCTCGGTGGGGGCTGGGCATGGTGCCTCGCTGGGTGACTGTCCAGCTAGTGTACCACGACTCGTGCGAGCTCGGGGGACTCGGGGAATCCCGCGGCGCTTCCGGGCTTGCTGTACGGCCGAGACCCCCACCTGCATGCGTGCTGCGATCACGATGTCCATCTCGACCCCGAGCGGCAAGTCATCCCAGGGGATCTTCTCCCGAGCATGCGGAAGCTTGATCCCGGCACGAGTCCGGGCGCGGGTCACTGACGGGCGGACACACCCGAGTTTCCGTGCCAGGGCAGCGTCGGACATCTGCCCCAGAGGCTGACTCGCCCAGTCGATCTTCGACGGGGGTTTGCGGTGGGCCGTGATCCCACGCCGTCGGCGGGCGACACCAACGGCAGTCCGGGTCACCCCAAGCTGCTGGGCGAGCTCCTCATCCGACACTTGGCCTAGAGGTTGTTTATCCCACTGAATCCAGCACGGGACACGGACAACGCTCACATGCGCCACCTCCTGACCCTGCACGAGCTCCCAAGCCTGCCGACCGTACAGGACCCGCACCTGATCTAGATCCAGCGACCTCTCTACAGTCACTTGATAGAACGCCCCAGGCCATACTGGATCGTCAACCACGAACCGGGCTGACCCAGTCATAAGTGGGTGTGGCGGTGCCGCCAATGGACTCCACTGGAGTGCCACCCGCCCAGCCACCAGCATGAAGTGCGGCCCGGCGTGGTCGAGCTTGGCCCCGAGCTTGGGCCACAGTGCACTAGACGGTGCGTTATCTGGTCGTGCAGTAGGAATTGGCTGATCCCCACCCTCCCAGTAGCCGGGGAGGGGTTTACGGGAGTGGCGGTCGCGTACAAGGCCTGGGCGAGGCTTGGTCCGTGCCTCTCGGAGCTCGGTCAAGCGAGCTTGCACACGGACGGCCACTGGGTCTGGAATAGGCAGGCCCGAGATGTACGGTACTCGGCGGGACCAGGATAGCACACCTGGCATGTTGGAGTCGGGGTCACGCATGTTGTGTTTAGGAGAGCACCGGAGGTTCGGCCAGCTCTCGCTGAGCGGCTGCGATACGAGCTCCCATGAACATCCCCCACTCTTCCCCTGCCTTGGACATCACCGAGGCGATGCTTGCCTGAAGCCTGCTCCAGACCCGGACTGCAGGATCCTCGAGTCCTGCGATGACCTCTTCGACCCTCTCCTCAGGGAGGTACTTCTCGAGGGCCACCCGGTACTGCTGGCGGAAGAAGACCGGGCCCTCACTCCGAATGCCGGCAGTAAGCGCCATGAGGGTCTCGCGCCCTGCCGTGGCGCTAAGATGCCGCTCAAAGACACCGAGCATGGTGTTGATGGTGTCCACAGCCTGGGTATCCCAGTCTGTGGCGGCGATGATACGCTGGAACTGCTCGTCGGTCATAGACACCTCCTGATTACGTGTTACCGAACTCATCGACGTACATCGGGCCGCAGGGACCCCCACTGTACACGGTGTGGCCGTTGTCGCCAGGCTGTTGCACGCAAGGGTCGCCCTGATCGTCATACCAGGTGGTCACCCCAGTCTCCGAGTCGTACGACGACTTGTAGGGCTCTGAGTAGGTGAGTGCGTTGGGAGCGCCACCCCGTTCAAGGACAGGGTCACTGCCGGTGACGCGCAGAAGTGACGTGCTGTCTGAACCTCTGTCGGGCCAGGGGTGAACTGTAAGCGCCACTTCCCATCTTTGGTCTGGGCCCAGAACAGCCCCTCTGCCCCGCAGTATTTGCACCGCACCCCAATCGTCGGGGCGTAGGAGTCGTCGAAGTCGAAGTCGTCCTCGGTACCTTCAAGGGCTTTCAGCCACCCGAGACTGCTGATGGACATAGATCCTCCTTACCACTTCACAGTCGTGGAGCTGCCAGGGCCTCGGTGACCCGCTTCGCGAGCACGTCGGCAAAGCTCCCCAGGGTCTCCGGGTAGTCCTTCACAAAGATGGCGTACTCCTCCTGCAAGACCTTTGCCCAGTTCGAGAGGTACTTGTTGGTGTCGTAGTCGAGGTTATTCGCTCGGTACCAGTTCCGCCTTCGGAAGACGGTTCCGAAGGCCAGGTCATTGCGGATGATGCCCAAGATGTGGCGGGCGCCTGCACACTTAGTGCAGTAGTGGCCCCCCATGCCATGGGGGGCATCCTCACCGAGTTCGAGCATCTGGCGCCACAGGGCAGGCTTCGTGGCCCCAGGGGCCTGTTCATCCTTGACCAACAGGCTGCGGCCCGGTTCCCAGTGCATCCAGTGGTTATGCCAAGTGTTCTCGACGGGCGTCTCCACGTTGCAGAAGAAGCATGCCTGCACCGACTGCCACCGAGGCCGCGTGGGCTTCACCGACTCTTCCTCTGTTTTCGGCAGAGTGAACTCGGGTAGGCACCCAAGGCAGACGTGGTAGACACTCGGGGTCTCTCCAGACTTAGAGTAGTGCAATGTAATGTCGTAGTTCTCACTACTGCAGACTAAGCACTTGCTCATGGCCTTAGCTTCTCCAGGTATTCTCGGTGGAGGCACGTAGCCCAACCTGCGATGGGCTGTGGAAGGCACTGCAGGTGCACAGGACAAAATGGAAGGGCCCGTGGGCGGGGCCTTTCTTGCGTCCAGAACATTGGAACTACGATATCTCGGCTTCTACCAGTCCCAGGTACCATAATCTGCTGACTGCACACATTGCAGTGTAGTGCGTGTGCAGCTCGACGGTGTGGTACGGCAGCCCGAATGGGCTCTGGCACACAGTCCTCGTGGACGCACATACCATTTCCGCGTGCGGTGGCGAACTGGATCGACCAGAATGACCTGGGTGCATCAATCATATCATTGCACATAGGGCAGAGCGGTGTGATCATCCCAATGGCCGAGGTAGCGGTGTCCCGAGACATCGGCACGATATTGTATCGATCGAGATCTGGAATCCCGTGGTCCAGTAGAGGAGACTTTGGTGGGAACATAAGTCCTCCTCACCCGCGCCGGGCTGCGACTGCCAGCTGATCTGCACGTTCGTTTTCAGTATGACCGGCGTGCCCCTTGATCCACTGCAAGGTCACCTGGTGCTGGGCCATGGCGTCTATCAGCTTCTCCCAGAGGTCCTGGTTCTTGATCGGGTTCCCAGTGGAGCCCTTCCAGCCCCGCTTGGCCCACCCATCCAACCAGTTCTTGGTGACAGCGTGGTAGACGTACTCCGAGTCCGTCGTGACGGTCACCTGGCACTGGCCTTTGAGGTGCCGAAGCCCCTGGATGACCGCAAGCAGCTCCATCCGGTTGTTGGTGGCACGGTCTACCCGACCTGAGAGCTCCCGCCGGTGCTTGCCCGCGGGGTGGATCATCACGACCCCCCAACCCCCCACCCCAGGATTGGGTGAGCAGGCTCCGTCGGTGTACAGGAATACAGCAGGCAGAGGTGCAGTCATACGGCAGGTCCAGTCAGCGCCGCGGTCCCTCTCCAGCTCGCATCTGAGTAATCTTGGTGAGGCATGCTGGGCAGGGATTCCGTGGTCGCTTGGTCAGGTGATAGTCGCCATCCTCAGTCCAAGGTATACCACAGATCGGGTCCCCGTCCAGCATATATTCATACCTGGACCTGTCGTAGCAGGCAGCATGCGCGTAGGTCGTACCGACCTTGTACTTGGCGGCTTCGGGATCGTGAAACCACTCGAAGGCCAAGTCCTCCGGGTCGTATTCAGCGACCACTGAAGAACTTCTTCGCCAACTTGTCGATGGCGGCAGGGATAGTTGAGTAGATAGCAACAGCCCCCTCCAGGTACCCGACTGTGCTTACGGCCTCGAGTACAGTATCATCAGGGAAGATCCACCTAAGCTGGATACCTGGCTGACCCCCAATGTTGGCCATACCATATCTACAGATCAAGTAGACCATGGGGGTGTCGACCATACCCCGTACTGTCCCAGTGGTATGCTCGAACGCGCGAAAGACCGTGACAGCGTGAAGGGTGTTCCCGTCCCAGAGGGCTGTTGCAAGGAGGGCATCTAACTGGGAGATCTTGAACCGACCAATCAACTGCACTTCGCAAGGGCGCTCCCCCTCCGGGGAGGGGATGCGCTCAAGGTAGTACATGATCTGGTCCCGGACCTCTTCCTGGTGGGATTCCAGGAGTGCTTGGGTCTCCGGGTCAGTCGGATCTAGCCTACGGCCCATGCGCTGTTCACCTGTGTGCGAGCTTCAGGTTCTGTAGCACACACCTGGTGACATTTCCAGCGGATAGCGCGGGTCACAGCGGACGCTGACGGACCCCCGTACCCCAATGCTCCACAGCGCCGGACAGGGATGCACGTTCTGCCTTGGGCAGCTGAGGTTGCGTACACCACCAGCACTGCCCATTGTCGTAGGTAGCCTGCCGTGTCTTGCAGGCAGTGCAGCGGGGAAGCTGCATAGCCGGTTTCGAGACCATGGTGCTCTCCAGCAGATTGAGTAGTAGCCCTGCTGACGAATGTCAGCAGATAGCACTATACTCCTGAATGCACCCATGGTCAATAGCTGGTGTGCAGCCTGTATAGTGATTTACAGCTGGCCCCAGTGGTCACCCGTCTTAGCCTCAACAGGGAAAAGGTGTAGACCGTCAATACCCCGGAATGCGTACGGTCCTGGCATAACGTCCACCAGGATCTTCTTGGCTGCCAACGCGTGTTGCTTTGGTACCTCGAACCCCAGGCAGTCATGCACCTGAAAGACGAAACGGGCACCAAGCGCCTGCATCTGCGGGTAGAGCTTGACCAGGGCACCATTGATGATGTCGCCTGCCCCAGACTGAATCGGGTAGTTGGCCGCGTCCGTGATCTTGAGCTGCTGCCCAGTCCAGAACCGCCTGCGGCCCATAATTGGGCTCTCGAGCCACCCACGGTTGTACTTGAGCAGACGTTTGTGAAACAGCTCGAAGTTCTTCTGAGCCGTGTTCTTGATCTCTGGGTTGGCTTTGTTCCATGAGGTGGAAAGGGCATGCACTTGCGTGACCTGCAAGCTCGGATAGTCGGGCAGCAGGTTCGCGTGGATGGTCTCCACTGTCGCCTGGTAGTTTGCAGCGTAGACGAAGCTCTTGCCGAGCCCCCGGGTCTTCTCCAGCTTGCTGTGCGTGTCCCCAAAGGCCCCGAGGACCCGAGGCCCGCAGACACCACAGTCAGCCCCGGTCAGCTTCCACTTCGAGAGCTTCCCGCCCTCTCCTGGCTCCTTCGGCCCGTGCAGGCCTAGGCCTGGTGCACACATTGGACAGGCTGCTGCGCGGCCATCCATGAGCAGACGCTCAGCAAAGTTAAGGCCGAAGAGCGCCTCGGCGTTGACCAGGTGAGGATCTGCGGCCTCAAGCGCCTTGAGCAGGTTCCGCGCCTGGGAGTAGACCGCGATGATCCAGAGCTCGAGCGCAGAGTAGTCCGCTGCAACGAACGTGTATCCGGGCTCCGCCTCGTAGGGCTCGCGGAGCCACTCGGGGATGTTCATCAGGTTGGGCTCTTCACACGCCCACCGTCCTGTCACCGTCCCGTGCATCTTCCAGGTCGCACGGACCCGCCCGTCAGCCCCCGGCGTGATCTTGTCGATGAAGGTCGCCCGGAGCTTGCCTGCGCCCGTCCAGCCGAGGAAGCCAGCTCCGTCTGAACGCTGGCTGAGCTTCGCCCCCACCCAGGCACGGGCAGTCGGTGACGCCTTTACCAAAGCGGTCACCAGGGCATCTTCTGCGGTCGACTGGCGCGGTGCCGAGTTCACCCCACCAGCCGTCATCGGTGTCTGGACCCCCAAGAGCTGGAGGGCAGCCGTGGCGTGCGACGGGGAGAGCGGGTTGAAGGGGCCGGGCAAGTCCGAGACCTTCTTCGGGGCCTTGGGGGCCTTGCCCCGGACCAGCATGCGCTCCCGGCTCTCGCGAGCACGGTCCAGCTTGGCCTGGGCAGCTTGGAGCACCTCCGCATAGCGAATGGCCTCTGGGCTCTCTGGGGCAGCCGCAGCCGCCGCGTTGAGCGCATCCACCATCTGCTGGTAGGTGTGAGCACGAATCCGCTCGAACCGAGCGATGAACTCGCCACGTTTGGCTGTGGAGTACCGCAGGCCATTCGCCCCCATGTCCACAACAGCAGTCTGCAGAGCCATTTCCTGCTGGTAGACCTGCATCGCCAGCTTGTCCTGGTCGAGGACTGCCATGAGCGGGGTGTAGATCCGCTGCGTACGGTAGCAGTCGATGCTGTTGTAGAGCCACAGCATCTTGTCGTCCTTGAGGGTCAACCCGTGGGTGCCATCACCCAAGCTCTTCCAGGCAGGCCCGTCAAGACACACCGCAGAAAGAAAGGCAAGCCCATGGGGAAGCTCACTCTCAATCGTCTTGTGGATCAGCAGCGTGTCACCATGCGGAGGTAGCACCTCCACCCCCTCAACCTTGAGGCCGCTGCGGTCAAACACCCCTTGATGGGCCACCTTGATGATGTACGGATGCTCCAGCACCCGCACCGACAAGTCATGGCACATCTGGTCTCGAATCCACTCTCCGGAGATCTGTCGCCAGGGCACAACCACCGAGGTCTCGCCCCAGGAGAAGCCCACCACCCGGATCCTGTACAGGCCCAGCGCAGTCCCGTCCGTCTCGATGTCGTAGCCCAGCACGATCATGGGCTCGCCGGTAGCCTCGCGCCGGTCAGCCTCTTTGAGCAGGCTCTCCAGGGCTACGGCTACCTTCAGCGGTGTGTAGAGAGGGTCTGGGTCCTTCCAATGGTGGCCCTCGCGGAAGAGCCGGACAGCCTTGGAGACCCACAGGGTGAAGGCCGCCCGGTAGTGGGGCAACGCCCGCATGATTGCAGCGGGGTGGAGCACCCCAAGCGCACCGAAGTGCTTGTAGTTGTGCGTGTTGGGGATTCCCTTGGGCATAAAGGGAGCCCCCTGCTCATCCATGACAGACGCTTTGACCGGGTCGAGGGCCTGGAGAGCATGGCGGCCCAACGTGAAAAAGAACTTGCCCTGGCTGAGGTCTTTCAGCAGTCGAGGCCGGCACGCCTCCATGGGTGTGGGCAACACCCGTCCCCGAGGCGGGAGCGGGAGTGGAGGTGGCTGCAGTCGCCACAGCGAAGCCGAGGATACCGTCGAGGCCGGCGGAGGCACTGGGGGCTCTGGCGGTGCCTTCTGCCGCCGGCTAGGCGCCCGGGGCACCCGGGACTTGTCTGCAAGCCCTAGCCGAGTGTTGAGGATGGCCGCGTCTGCATCCTGCTGTTGCAGCGACCGCTCGTATAGATCACGGGCCTGGTTGTACTTCTCACTCGCACGACGTTCGACCACTCGTTGCTTCTCGAGTGCTCGTCGCTGCGTGGCAAGTTGCTTGTTGAACCGCGTCCAGATGCGCGCAATGGTGGTCCGCCACTGCTTCACCTCTTTGAGGTACTGCTTGTTCTGCCGCGCAAGGTCCTTCAGGGTGGCATCCATGTCGCCATCGTGATGCGGCCGGCACAAGAGTACGTTGGTCGCCAACACGCGTGGCCGAGGCAACCCGGCCATTGTCAGGGCCGTGTCCAGCATCTGCCCTGAGGGACCTACGAGCGGCACCCCCATGCGCTCTTCAGTGGGACCAGGAGCCTCGGCGATAACGACGAACTCGGCATCTTTAGGACCGTTGCACGGCACAGGCTTCTGCCCGCGCAGGATACAATCCTCGCACCGAGCACCATGGACCATCGGGTCATACCCAACTGTAGCCATGTGCACCTCAGCTAATGTCGAAGGGAAAAGTAACCCTCTCGGGGCGACTCGAACGCCCGACCTGCGGTTTAGGAAACCGCTGCTCTTTCCACCTGAGCTACGAGAGGATACGTGACCCGGCTCACCCGTAGGGAGCTCGGGTCACCACTGAGTCTGCCGGGGCAGGGGCTCAGTTCAGGTCGTCGCCGTCACCACCACCGCCCGCAAGCGGGTTGGTATCCGTGAGGCTCGCGTTGGACCGCTCCGCGAAGCGGGTCGCGCTGAAGAGCTCGACGACCTCGCCCTTCATGTTCTCCTTCTGGTTGCCGTTCTTGTCGGTGTACTTGTTCAGGCCCACCTTGACGTGGCCGAAGACCTCCTTGCCGACCCACGAGCTCATGTTGACGTCGGTCGAGGTCTTGCCGGCGGCGTCGCGCTTGGCCATGTTCACGCCGATGCACTCGAGCAGCTGCCGGATCTTGTACTTCTGGCGGTTGGTGCCGAGCTTGGCATCGTAGGTCTGCTCGAGGTTCTGCGGGATGTTGAAGAACATGTACTCGCAGTAGCCCCGGACCTTCTCGCCCTTGGCGTCCTCGACCGCGCTCATCGCGATGACGATGCGGGCCACCGCCTTGTCCTCCTTGTACTCGAAGGTGGACACCTTGGTGATCTTCAGCTTGTAGTCCCCGGTGACCTTGGGGGGCGCGAATCCGCTCTCGGCGCCGGCCTGGGCGTCTGCGGGGGTGCCGTAGTTGAGGACGAGGGAGGCGGGGGCTTCTTCAGTAGCAGCCATGACTGATTCTCCGCTGGGAGTTACCCAGATAGATCGTGGAACAGGCACAGGAACAGACACCAGCTGGGGGTCGACCAGAATTAGTCGAGTAGCCCCAGCTCCTCGTTCTGACGGTCCTCTGCAGTACGCTTCGGGGCCGCCGCAAGAGCTTTGTCAGCCAGAGAGGGCGTGAGCACCCCCATCCGGGCCAGGATCACCATGGCATCCGGCGGCTCGATGCTGTCGAGCCGCCCCGTGTTGTCCTTCGCGTAGTACTCACCGTTGGGTCGAGTCCGGACGCGAACACTCGTACCCGACTGGGTATCCCGACGCTCCAGGTAGAGCACCGCACCCACGTCACGCAGGAAGAGTCGACTGGATCGACCACTGATGTCAACCGTGCCCTGCTCGGTCACCGTGCGCTGGGTACTGCCACCCTTCTGCTCGGTCTTGACCTGAGGCGGCTTGCAGTGCGCCAGGTACAACAGGTGTGCCGGGATCTGGTTGAAGACATGCCGCAGGGTCCCCATGCGGGACCCCAGGATGCCCCACCCGTTCTCATCCAGCGTCTCCAGGGTGCGGGTCTGCTTCGCGCCTGACCGCACCTGGCTCTGGATGTACTGCTCACCACGGTCCTCCAGCGTCTCCTGGAAAACCTTGTCGAAGATGCTGGTGAGAGAGTCGATGATGACGCTTGCGATACCCCGCTTGGGGACTTCGCGCAGCAGAAAGTCAGCGGCTGCCTGGATCTGATCCCAGTTCGACGCCTTGAGCATGATCTCAGGCTCACGGTCAGTCTCACCAGGCGGGACGTACGTCCGGGGCAACTGGGTGAACGGGACGCGCAGCGGAGGCACCGCATTCGCGTCGACAGCCAGTACCGCACGAGGCCCAGGCATCGTAGCCCCGAAGGTGGTCTTGCCTGCGCCGGTGTGCCCATAGCACAGCATGCGGGCAAACTCTTCTTCGGGGAGCGTTCCATCAAAGAACTGGAAGGTGTTGTTGGTAGGTGTAGTCGCCATGCTCATCTCCGTGTCGTGGGGGATATTACAAAAGGGTGACCGGAAGGTCAACCTCTTTCGTGTCGTAGTCTGCACTTTTTTGTGCGGGCGTGGAGTCGATCACGCGAACATCCAGGTCCACCTTGATGACACTATCCTCAATCAGCCGGTTCTTACCGGCATCCGTAATCTGGTAAAGTAGACCATCCACTCGGTCGTTCTCGCACACCTGGAGGTACTTACAACTGAACGCGATATCTACACACTGCTGCCGCAGCATACCGAGCTTGGGCCAGCACCGCTCGACCCCACGAGAATCCCCAGCGTCACGCGCAGCCCGGTACTGGCGCATGGTCAGCTCCAGTTGATCCGTCTGCGCGGCCACAGCACGGATATAGGTCATCTGCCGAGTGGCCGGGACATACGCCCACTCACGGTGGACCCGTGTCTTACCACCCTTGAAGACCAAGTTCATCAAGATTCGGTTCATGGGCCCGTACTGCTTGACGTAATCAGCTCGGGCATTCCAGGAAGCCGCCTGGCCTGCAATCTGCCCTGACTTGGTGTAGAACTGGAGCATCAGCGGCCGGAAGTCGGCAAGAAACTTGTGCTCAACACCAGCAACCCCCTCCCCATAGGGGTCTTTCACCAGCAGGTCCAGCTGGGCCGAGTAGGGAATCTGCCGGGGGTTCGTCCCTCGGTCCAGAATCGGACCGAAGTCTGCGTGCACATCGAACTCCGGTCGGTTAAGCACCCGAGACCGAATCTCAACGTCTTCTGCATACTCATCGAAGTACCGCTGCACACCCTCCTTGGCCACGGTCACCGTTGATGGTGCATACCCCTGGTCTAAGTAGTAGGCCCACACGTCATCGACTGTGGCGATGATCGGGTTGTTATCTGTCCCTCGTAGCGGCTTCCCCCTGTGGCGATCTGGCGTGTAAAACACCTCCATGGCGGTGTGGAAGATCTGCCCCATGGCCAGCTTCCCCTCGGCCAGGAACGCACCCGAGGGAACAGGTTCAACCCCGCCAAACTGACTCAGATACCCGTATCTGGGACAGGACAGCCCCTTGAACGTCGATGCAGCCCGACGTGCGTATTCATATCCAGGATGCGGCACAAGACCCCCTACTTACAGACCAAAGTCAGCCAGGATAGTCGACACGTCAATAGGTCCTCGCAAGGCGTCTCGCACCTCTTCATCCCCCAGAAGGACCTCTTGTCGGTCAGAGAGTTTCTCCAGGAGCAGCTCCAAGACCCGCTGGTCAATCGACTGCCCAAGCACCACGTATCGAATCGGAACGACATCACCCTGCTGCGACGGGCGCAGCAGCCGTCCCTCGTTCTGGATGAGCTCCTCACCCGTCCAAGGGAACTCGAGGAACACCATCGAGCAGAACACCCCGGCCAGAATGTCGAGCGATTGCTTGACAGACGGGCCAGTCACCGTCAGAATCACCTTGTTCGGGTCCAGCCCGTCGTCCACCGCCGCGGAGATCGCATCGATCGCCAGCACCCGCTTCTCGATGCTCTGTGCCCCGTGGAACCAGAACGAGGTGTAGCCCGGCCACTGGCTAGCCACCTTGTGCGTGTCCGTGACCGCCTTCCGCGTCTGCGTCAAGCAGAGCACCGGGCCGGGCAGCGTCGAGACCAGCTCATGGAGCACGGCGATCTTCTCGTGGGTCTTCGCCTGAAGCGCCAGCGAAATGATTTCTCGCAGCCGCTCCTGGGGCATGTCCGCATCCACGCCAGCTGCCACCAAGATCTGCCGCAGGTCCTCGACAGCCTCTGGGTTCGTTAACGAATGTATACGCCGATCGGCGTCAGGCAGACGTGCCCCAAGCTGATCCCGAGGCAGCCGCCGCACAACGTACCGCAGCCGCTCCTGGAGCTCGGACGCGTTCGAGGTGCGCCCCATCACCAGCGCGTGCCTCTCCTCGTCAATGGTCGCGTCAGCGTACCGCATGGCGAACTTGGAGTACGACCCGTACTCCCCCGGGTGGACCATGTCCAGCAGGTTGTGGAGGTCGGGGATGCGGTTCCAGACCGGAGTCGCCGTCAAGATCTGCACAAGCGGCTTCGAGAGCGCCACAGCCTGGCGGTACGCCTGGTTCCTGATGGTCTTGCGACCGCGAAGCTCGTGGCCCTCGTCCTGAATGACGACGTCGATCTCGATAGCCGAGAGGGCGTCTGCCCAGGCATCCAGCACCTCGTAGTTCACAAAGTACCACCGCCCCATGTCGAGGCTCCGGGGTGTGCGCCCGCGCAGGTGCTCGAGCACAGGGACCTCCGGGAACCACTTCCGCTGCTCACGCACCCAGGTCGGTCGGGCAATGGCCGGCCCGATGACCAGAACCGTCGCCCCGCGAACCTCGCGGGTGGCCAGGTACGCGGTGGTGAGGCCCACCAGCGTCTTGCCTGCAGCGGTAGGGTGTGCGATAATCGCACCTCGATAGGCCAAGGTGAACGCAACATCTTCACGCTGCGAATCCCGTAGCACACCATCTAGGTGTTCTGGGAAGCGCAGCGCAGCAGCATCTGGGGCTACTGGTGCCTCTCCGAACATCCAGAGACAGTCCTGTGGGACGTAGCACTTGTTCCGCCCTCGGTGGAACTGCAGCCCGGGCACCTCGCGCAGATGCTGCTGATCCTGGTCGAGGGCAAGGTAACAACCCGGCACAATTGCCTCCTAAGGAGTGGGACCTAGTATGCGCTACATGACCATGGTCCCCCTTTCGGGGGTCGCCGACACTATACTTGAGCGGGTCATGCCCGTCTACTCGGAAGAGATCGCCAGAGCCCAACCTTGGCTCTACGCCAAAGGCCGTGCTGCTGGGCAGGCGGCCATGGCCGCGATCAAGGATAAGATCATCACCCCGCGGGAACCACCCCCACCATCCAGCATGCCCGTTTGGTTGCCCCAGGTGATCGATCCCGTGCTAAACCCGTTCCTTAACGGGTTCAAAGCCGAGATCAAACCGGTGGCCACCAAGGTCATCGCTGGGGCCGCTACTGCGGTGGTCGGAGCTGCTGCCGGGACGTTCCTCCTCGGGCTCATCATTGGACGCTTTACCGGCCGATAGTCCTTGACCCTCCACGGTGGGTCTCGTAGACTCCCCGGTGGCCATACCGGCCACTGGAGACCCTACCTATGTTTTGGACACCTGCCGGCTGCGGGATTCTGGATCGTGAAGAGGTTCCCAAGGGGACCCAGGCATTGGAAGATATCTTCCATACTCACTTCGCGGACACGTTCCCCGGCTATGCCCCCCGACCCCAGCAGGTTGAAGTTACCCGTGCCGTTCAGGCCAACATGACTCAGAAGGGCCGGCTGGTTGCTGAGGCACCCACCGGTGTCGGCAAGAGCATGGCCTACCTGATTCCGGCGGCGCTACAAGTCTCACAGCCAATCGTTCCCGTACGCGGCGCTCCGCCTGCTGGTCTCGGCACGCAGATCGTGATCGCAACTGCAGGCATCGCGCTGCAGGAGCAGCTGATCACCAAGGACCTGCCCACCGTCCACAAGCTGCTCGAGGACAAGTACCAACGGACCTTCAGCTACGGCCTGCTGAAGGGCTGGAACAACTACCTGTGCCATGTGCAGCACAAGATCAACCAGGAGGACAACACCCTGGTGCAGATCACGGACTCGCACGATGACGCCACGACGATGCAGCAGATCATCGACTGGGCCAAGACCACCAAGACCGGGGACCGCTCCGAGCTCCCCGTGGACCCGCCCTGGTACCTGTGGAACCGCGTCTCGACCACCACGGACGAGTGCCCCGGTGCCCGCGTGTGCGCCTACGGAATCGAGTGCTGGCCCAACAAGGCCCGCCTCGCTGCCATGTCGAACATCGTGGTGACCAACTACCACATGCTGCTGCTGGCCCTGGGCACTGGGTGGATCGCTGCGGACTCCCACTTCATCTTCGATGAGGCTCACGAGCTCCCCGATATCGCCCGCAAAGTGCTTGGGGTGTCGCTCTCGGTCGGTGCGGTGAAGTACGCCGTGAAGCAGGCCGAGCGGGTGATCAACATCCCGCCGCGAGAGCGTGCTGCCGTCGTGCTGGCGGCCGAGCGCGACTTCCAGGCCCTCGGGGAGTACCGGAACAGCTCGGCCTACAAAGCCCGGTTGAAGTCTGCCGGCCACCTCCCCGGACTCGCCCGCGCTCAGGAGACCTTGCACGAATGGGCCGAGCGGATCTCTGCACTCTCTGACGAGAGCACGGATGCCGTGACGACCTCGCTGTGCACCCGGGCCATCAACGTCATCCAGCGCACTAGCAGTGCGATCCGCACGATTGACGACTGCGACGACGCCTTTGCACACGCGGTGGAGGTCGACAACCGGCGGCGTGGCGATGTGCGCTGTGAGTCGTACCTGGTCGAGCCCGGCAAGGCCATCGCCGCGAGCATGGCCCAGGCTCGATCCGTCACCTATATGTCCGCGACCGTCACGACCTGCACCGGTTTCGGCTACATGATGACAGAGCTCGGGTGCGACCACGAGAGCACCAATCAGATGCTGGTAGGGAGTCCCTTCGACTTCTCGAGCCAGGCGCTGCTCGTGCTCCCCACCGGCGAGATCAAAGACACCAACGACAAGGCCTTCAAGGACTGGGTGGCCCGGCTGCTCCGGGACACCGTCCTGGCCGCCAAGGGGCGGACGTTGGCCCTGTTCACCTCCTACGCGCAGATGGAGATCGCGGCCCGAGCGCTGCATGGGGTTCCCTGGCGGGTCTGGGTCCAGGGCGAGATGCCCAAGACCAAGTTGATTCAGGCCTTCCGCGAGGACATCAACTCAGTACTCCTGGGGGTGACCTCACTGTGGACGGGGGTGGACGTACCGGGTGAGGCGTGCTCGGTGGTGTTCGTGGACAAGTTGCCCTTCCCACAGCAGTTCGATCCCGTGGTCGACGCGATCCAGACGAAGAACCCCGATGGATGGTTCTCGGAGTACAGCCTGCCGCTCGCGACCCTCGAGATGCGCCAGGGGGTCGGACGGTTGATCCGGTCGGTCAAGGATCGGGGGGTGTGCGTGATTGCCGATCCTCGGCTCACCTACAAGAAGTACGGGAAGGACGTGCTTAAGGCGCTCCCGGCGATGCGCCGGAGCACCTCGTTGAGGGACATCCCGGCCTTCCTGGAGGGGAAGCTGTGACCGCCGGTCACATCATCGGCGGGCAGTTCTACTTCACACCCCAGGAGGCGATTCGGGCGCTGCTGCAGGGTGAGGAGGGCCACGAACTGGCTGCATGGATCGACACGGAGTGGCACGGGGGCCCAGGGGACATCAGCGCCCACGAGACCCGCGAGTTCTACATGCAGGTGTGCCGCATGTACCGCGAAGTGACCAGCTGCGACCCGCCCGACGACCCGCGAACCCTGGTAACTGAGCTCCGGGATGCCCTCGTTCGTGAAGCCGCAGAAGACTAGCCTGTGCCCTCAGGTGCAGGCGGCACGGGTGTGACCGCATTCTTGCGCGGTGGCGCCGGGAGCACCAGCATAGCTGCGAGACAGTAAGTGCGTGCAGCCTCTGTCGTATGGTAAGGGGCAGCATGGTGCCCGTCGTCAGCGTACCAACCTTCGAGCCACTCCTCCGGGGTTTGCTTAAACACCTGGAGGAAGGCTCGCCGCTCACGATCCCGATGGTGCTTCTGCCTACGTTTCATATATCCACTCCTGGACAGGACACCCTAAGCATCCTCGCCAGCCGTGAGCTTGTCAAGTTCCCCCTAGACACTTGCCAGTAGCCCAGCTACACTCGCCGATGTGGCCCATGCGGCCCGCTGGAGCATACTGTATGAGTGACGAGAGCCCACCGACAACGGAAGGACCTACCCTTCCAAGTCCGGAGATGCACCAGACTACGTCTGTGCTGACCCTCCAGGCTACCGAGAGCGCGATTGAAGAGGTCGTCCCGCCGGAAGAGCCACCACCTCGTCAGGTTGGCCCCCGCGGATACTGGAAGGTACACCGGCAGTATGTGCACCCGCCAACACGCGCCATCTGCACCCTGAGGATCCTGGTCGGGAGCGACAACGCAGAGCCAGTATTCTCGTTCGAGATTGGACGCAGGAACTCAAACGGCAAGGTCCTGTCCTTCAACCAGTGGCGCCGTGACAGCAAGGCAACCGAGTTCGCCTTCATGAACAGCTTTGCGCTGATAGTGGGCAGCCTGGTGGCCCGTGCCGAGAATGCTGTCCGGTGCTACCTGGCGACCAACTTCTACGAGAACATCGCCAAGCGCCCCATGCCTGAAGGCTTTCTGGCGCCGGTGCCCCGAGCACCGAAACCAAAGCCCCCGGCTAAGAAGCCTGCTGCCCCCAGGAAGCAGGTGCAGGCCCCGGCAGCCCAGAAGCCCCCACAGCCGAGCCCGCAGCAGGTCACCCCGCCCAAGCCCCAGCCGTCCACCCCAGCGCCGCGACAGAGGCAGAGGGTAGCGCCGCCGGCCCCACGGGCAGAGGCGGCCCCACAGGGTCCGCAGGGGCGCGGCCGGGGACAACCAGAGGAGAGGCAGCGGAGGCCCCAGGAGGCCCAGCGGCCTGCGGGGGCAGGGCGGGGTCAGGACTTGAAGAGCAGGTAGGCCAGCACGGCGCCGCCAATGAGCAGCGGCGTCTTGGAAGTCGGAGCCGGGAGGACCGCGGGGGGCGGGAAGGCTGTGGGAGCAAGCCGCTCCTCGAGCTCCACGAGCTTGTCTGTCAGCGCAGGGGCCACGGCCCCTGTGTTCTGCTGCTGTGCCTGCGCCTGGGCTTGCAACGCCTGCAGCTGAGCACGCAGGTCGTCTACCTCAGCCTGGGTCATACCACTCTGCTGGGGCAGCTGCTGCTGGGGCTGCTGAGGCTGCTGACCCGAGGGCATCCTGCCCGGCAGGGTGCGCCAGTTTACCTGGCTGAGGTCCAACCCCTGCCGAGGCAGCCTGTTCTGCCAGGACTGCCAGGGCTGCTGGGACTGCTGGGGCTGCTGGGGCTGTGTCTGCGCCTGGGGCTGGGGCAACTGCCCACTGCACGCTGCCTGCGCGATCGCCCGCAGCCCACGGATTGTGTTGCCATCCGCGGCCGTCCCCCACCCACCCAATGCCGGGTCCGTAAGCCTGACCAGCGGGTCGTAGGTAGCACCCACCCCCTGGTTGCACACAGCACGGTCCCCCTTCAACAGGGCATCGGTCAGCTTCTTGGCGTGGTTGATAATGTCGCGCGGGGCCAGCTCACCACAAGTGAGCATCTTGAAGAGCCCAGTGAGGTTGACCAGGGTGGTCTTCTGCTTTGCAGACAACTCCTGGTTCCGCTGAATCTGCTTGACCAGGAACTCGGCATCCCCCCTGACTCGGGGACAGTCAGTCATGGGAAGATTAGCACGCGTGCCCTTGTACTCCTGGTACTTCTGCCAGAGGTCCTCGGCCTTGCCTTGGAGGTCGTCGTAGGGATCCATCGACGATGCGAACCCAGCCACAGGTAGTACGTAGGTAGTCCCGTGCGGGAGCTCAGGGACACCCCGGGCCTTGCGGTACTCCTTCCAGGCATCACTGCGCCGCTGCCAGTACGGCGGATGGTTCAGGATCGAACGCAGACGTTCAATCCCAAGACGAGCAACCCCTATCTCAGACCGAGCCGGCCAGAAATCTGTGGTGCTGTGGTCCTTGCCACCCAAGGGGCTGTCGTTGTCACATGACCTGGGCCCGGTCTCGGGAGCCGGGGCCTTATCGTCGTAGCAGACCTTGAACGTGGTGTAGGACCCTGGGGGGTACAGCGGCTCCGGCAGCCAGTGACACTCCCAGATCGTCGGGTGAGCCCCAAGTGCGTGCTGCGTCTCGGCCTTGTAGTCTGCATAGAAGGTCGCCCTGGGGGTGGCCTCGTGCACGAACATGATCGTACGCGCGATGTCCTCGGCCACCCCTCGCAGGCTGCTATGGTATGTCGACCACCGTTCAGCCAGATCCCGCAGGGATTTCATCAGCGCCAAAGAAGCGACGCCATCCTGAGGCAACCCCAGGCTACCCTGCCAACTCCGGATCTTCTGCTGCAGCCTAGTATCTGCAGCACTATAGAGTCCAGATTTGGCATAGTTCACACGCCACATATGCAGAAGCGAGTTGAAGTGGTTCGTACGGTCCACTTCAGCTGCTGCAGCGGTCGCGGGGATGGACGCGGCTGGGTAGCGAGCAGCCGTGCCCTGGGACGTTAGGGTCCCGTCCCCAAGTCCTGCCAGACCATTCAAGTATACGTACGGCATGACACCAACCTCAGCTGTTGAAGGCAAGATAGCCCAGGGCGGCTGCACCTAGGACAAGTGGCCAGGAGATCTGCTTTGTAGCGGGGGCCGGCACGGGCACCTCAAGTCCAGTTTGCAGGTGGTCAGGGAGCGCTGTTGCTGGCCGCTCCTCCTCACCAGGCGGAGGTCCAAACGTGAACCCAGCCCCCTCGCCAGGATCTGCAGGGATAGCCTCTGGTACAGGCCCTGGGTCGACCACGGGAGTTGTGCCTGGGTCGACCACGGGAGTTGTGCCTGGGTCGATCACGGGAGTTGTGCCTGGGTCAGTAGTTGTCGTGCCGCCACCACCACCGCCGCCACCGCCACCACCACCACCGAAGGTGAACCCGCTACGCGCCCGTGTGCCACCATGTTTCTCACAGACACGTTTCGCCTGTGCATGCGCGTCCTTGACCGCAGTAAGGTACTCACCGGCCACGGCCGCATCCCGAAGCAGAGGCGCGAACAACCTATCCACATACTTGCAGTGACGCCGGGGATCTGCATTGACGGCCTTAAGGACTCCCACGGCCGACTTGACAGCTGCCCGTCCGGCCACCAGTTTGACATTGGTGAGCGCGGCATGTGCCTGACACGCCTGTGCGGCCTCGACAGCGTACTGGGCAATTCGGGTCTTAGCGGCCTGCCCACCCGCCTTGCCCTGCACAGCCCTACCCAGGTCAGCAAACTGCTGGACAGCCCGACGGCACTCAGCGCTCTTCGGTGAGCGCACAAGGCCATCACGGAGAATCTTGGCGATTGCCAAAGCAGCTGTGACTGCAGGATCGACAGCCGCCGCGCCAACCAACGTAGTCGGTGCAGCCGACTGTCGAAGATTGAGCGCCCCTGGCTGCCTCAGGCCTAGCTGATTCCCGGGCGAGTATCGTGGTGCGGCCATCTCTTGCGACTCCTGCTTAGCCTCTAGCGCTGCTACGAGGGCGGCTCGCCGCTCCTCGACCATGTGCGCTGCGCTACGCTTGTCCTGATTCCCTAGATCTCGCAGGTACCTGGCCCCGGCATTATCATATGCCGTGGCTACATCTTTGGTCCACGCATCGGCATCCTGAAGTACTCCGACAGTACGTGAGTACCTCCGATAGGCCTCAGTCCGCGCAGCCGCATTGGCCAGCTCAATGTCCCCGGGGGTCAAGCAGGGTCCGTAGGTCCTGACCAGATGCTCTCGCCAGGAAGCGGCATCCTCTCGGTTACGAACACGCGAGTCCACAAGCATCTGCAGCACAGATGCAGCCGGCCCAGTGAATACTAACTGAGGCACCCCGCGACGCCGGTACATCTCTCCGACCCGGTCCAGGAAGTCCCGGGGTGAGCTCGCTGAACCACACCACGTAAACCGGTCCAGACCAAGCACTCGGATGAAGAGGTTGTCCTGGACCAGCGACGCCAGGATAAACTTGATCGTAGGCACAGTCAGGCGATTACCAAGACCCACAAAGCTATAGGGATCCGTGGCCTGCAGGACCGCGTTCACTCCCCCTACCCATGCAGCGAACTGTGAGCTACCCGGGAATAGCTGTTGGTTATCCGGGAGTAGCACCGCGGGCCAGAGCCACCCACGCAGCACACTGAATACGTAGTTCCAGTTCTGGTCCGTGTCTTGGAGAACCTGCTCACGCACCAGTCGCTGGTAGACTGCTGTGATGACACGGGGATACCCCGGCCCCGGCTGAGCCTCGCACTTAACCAGTGCGAATGGTCCTGATGGCGGCACCAAGTCCGACATACTCACCCCATGAAGTAGGCGGCAGCACCAGCTGCGGCCACCACCAGCCACGAGATCTTCTTCTTGGGGGGCGGGGCAGCCTCTGCCGGCGGCACCATCTCGGGCTCTGCAGGCTGTGACTCAGCGCCACCACCGAAGGTGAACCCGCCGCCCCCGCCACCGCCGCCACCCCCACCGCCGCCGTCGCCACCGCCGAAGGTGAACCCGCCGCCGCCACCGCCAGACTGCTGCTGGGCCTGGGATTGGGCCTGAGCCTGGG
>SXGT01794910.1_pt1 | contig 45330 bp, 29 predicted proteins | sample 3176221 | NCBI WGS metagenome assembly SXGT01 (sample SAMN11356862, study PRJNA531348) | freshwater metagenome | isolation source: freshwater sample F1-120 | place: China: Fuxian Lake, Yuxi | collected 2017-12-25 | reverse complement strand
CGCAGGCGTAGATCCAGCGCTGTCTTGAGATCGGACCGTAGACCAGGGGGCTTTTCTCCTCGTTGAACTCCTCGTCGGGACACATGCCGTAGACCTCGGAGGTTGACGGGACAATTACGCGCGTCTCGAACTTCGCACACTGCCGGACGATTCGGAGGTTCTCCTCGAAATCGAGGGAGAAGACGCCCAGGGGATCGCGTACGTAGGCGGCCGGCGTCGCGATGGCCACCAGCGGGAGGCAGACGTCGCATTTCTTGACGTGGTACTCGATCCATTCCCGGGAGATTGAAATGTCACCTTCCAGAAAACGGAACCGGGGTGACTCGAGGCAGGCCCCCAGGCGGTCGTTGCCCAGGTCCATGCCAAAGACCTCCCAGGAGGTGTCGTCCAGGATGCGGCGGACGAGGTGGCTACCAATGAAACCATTGACGCCGAGGATGAGTACTTTCATGGGCTTGGCCGCAGCTCCCTGGGGGCTCGGGGGCGAGTGGATCTCACCGGCTGCCACGCTACAATCCGTCCCCGGCGCGGGCCACGAAAAAATAACCCTGAAGCGTGAAGAGAGGCTGTGCATCTTGTTCGTCGTGAGTCGAGCTGCCTTTTCGCGGGCAGTTGTCTACGGTTTGCCCGCCGGGCTTCTGGTGCTTTTTGGGCTTTCCTGGACGCTGCCTTCACTGCCGTGGGAGCCCGATGAGTCCCGCTACCTCGAGTGCGCCCGCGAGATGGCGGCGAGCGACGATTGGCTCTTCCCGACCCTCAACGGCGTGCCCTACCTCGAGAAGCCGCCGCTGTACGTCATGTCGATTGCGGCCCTCTTCAAGCTCTTCGGACCGAGTGACCTGGCTGCTCGTGCGGTCTCGGTCGCTGCCGGCGCGGGCACCGTCCTTCTGACGAGCTGGATCGCCAGTCTCGCCGCGGGGCCTCGAGCGGCGCTGCGCGCAGGGTTGATCCTCGCCACCTCGCCGTTCTTCCTTGTCCTCTCGACGGTGGTGACCCTTGACATGCTGTTTACCTTGTGGGTCACGGCTGCAATTGCTTGCTTTGCCCAAGGCACGACGGATCCGGACCCCGGGAGGCCCTGGCGCAGGACGATCCTCCATTGCGGATACCTTTCGCTGGGGCTCGCAATCCTGACCAAGGGCCCTGTCGCACTGGTGGTGCCGGGGCTCGTCTGGATCTTCTGGCGGCCGATGGGGCGCGAGCGCATCCTGCCGCCCTGCCTGCTCGGGGGCCTGACCATCCTCCTTGCGGTCTCCGTCCCGTGGTTTGTGCTCGTCCAGGCAAAGTACCCTAAGTTTTGGGACTTCTTCTTTCTCAAAGGACACCTCGGAAGAGTGATCGGCGACGACGTTGCGAATGTCAACTTCCACGGGGAGCCCTGGTACTTTTACCTGCCCGTGCTGTTGGGCGGAACGGCCCCGTGGATGCTCTTCATCGGGGCTCCGTGGCGCGTTCTCCGCCCGGAGATCACGCGAAGCCTTTGGGCTCGACTGGGGTGGAGCTGGCTATTGCCCGGGTTTGCGTTCTTCTCGATGGTTTCCGGGAAGCTGCCGACCTACGTGCTGCCGCTTTTTCCTGCCGTCTCGATTCTAGCCACGCTCGCGTGGGAGGATGTCGAGGCCTCGAGACGATCAATGGCGGTCGGTGCAGCCCTCGCGGCCACGCTCGTCGCGGCCGGGGTGGGGGGGCTGGCGATGGCGCGGGCTCTTGACGTTGAGGTCTGGTGGGCGGATTACGTGGAGTGGCCTGTTGCCTGGGCGGCTTTGGCCGTCTGTGTCGCGGGGCTCGGGACGGCTGCTGTACTCCTCTGGAGGAAGAGGGACTTGCTGTCCTTCGCAGCCGTCGTGCTGGGTCTTTCCGCGCTGCTCCTGGCTGGAGGCTTCCAAAAGGCCTCGATCGATCGCGCCGTGTCCACCGATGGCCTCGCCCGGGCCGTCCGGCGGGTCGCTGGACCCACCGATACGATGGTCTGCGTGAACAAGTACTTGCCCCTCTTCGCTTTTCACCTGGGGCGCGCCGTCATTGTTTGCGGGCAGCGGGGCGAGCTTGATTTTGGCTCCGAGGAGCTCAAGCTTCGCCCGGATCTTTTCTGGGACTTCGCTGCCCTCAAGGCTCGGCTCGATGGGCCGAGCCGTATTTTCCTCTCGATCAGCCGCCGTCGCCTGCCCAAATTTGAGGCGATGGTTGGGCGAAAACTGCATCTGCTCGGGAGCACTCGAAACGCATACCTCCTCTCCAATCAAGCCGAACCATGGCCCTACCCGAGCGTTGAACAGGACCGCAGGAGTAGCACCAAGCCGTGACGCCGACGCCGCAAGAATCGAGGCCGAAGGTGTGCGCAGTCGCAGCCGGGGTCAACAGGATCGCCGGAGCTGTTCGCGGGTTCGCGCCAGGGTTTCTGCTCGCGCTCTGCGCTTGCGCGGCCACGCGCCCCGTGGCGCACGGGCCGTTTCTGCTTCGGCCGGGAATGAGTTCGATCAACGTCGCGGCCCGCACCCGGGAGGACGCGCAGCTGACGCTCGATTTGCGCTCCACTACTGGCAAGCCCGTCGTGTCGATCGAAGAGTGCCTGTCGTCCCGGCGACACCTTTTTTCTCTTGAGGGCCTGGAGCCCGGGACTCGCTACGCTTATCGATTGTCCGGCGTCACTCGGCGCGGTGATTCGGTCCGGGAGGAAGGTACGCTTGGCACGGCGCCGCTCGACGCTTCCGCCTCGATCCGGGTCGTGGTAATTGGCGACTCCGGAGTCCTCGGATTCTTTCGGCGCAAGGTCCAGTGGCGAGTGGCCGCAGAGGCCGCACGGTTTCGACCTGACCTCTTCATCCACTTGGGGGACATTGTCTATTCGCACGGCGGGGATCCTGTCGAGGAGTTCGCGGAGGGGTTCTTCGACCCCCTTCCGTGGTATCTTGCGCGACGCGCCCATCTGCCCGACGCCCGGCAGTCACGACCGGGCGATCGCCGAGGGGGCCGTGTACAACGAAAGCTTCTTCGTACCGGAAGGCCCGGAGGGACGGTGGTACAGCTTTGACCGGGGTCCGGCGCACTTCGTGTCGCTCGACACATCCACGCTGCGAGGCTTCACGGCCGCGCAGATGGAATGGCTGGAGCGCGACCTCCAGGCGAGCGTTTTGCCCTGGAAGGTCATCTTCACGCATCACCCGCCCATTGGAGCCCACGGCGACGGCCAGCTCGATGACCCACTTCAGCTCGCGCCGGTGCTCGAGGTCGCCAGGCGCCGGGGCGTGCGGTTGATCCTGGCGGGGCACGAGCACGCATACTTGCGATACAAGCCCCTGGGCGACGGCCCCTTCGCGCCCATTCTCGTGGTTTCGGGGGGCGGCGGCGCCACCCTGTCCAGCACGGTGGGCATCGACCCTCGGCTCGAGAGATTCTGGGTGCGGCATCATCATCTGAGGCTCGCCATCTCCCCCGATCGCCTTGAATGCGCGGCTGTGGGGCTCGAGGAAGAGGTGCTGGACCGTTTTACCCTCGAACGTTGAGAGACCCCACTACTTGGCAGAGGCTTTTGTGTCGAGGAACTTCTTGAGGTCCTGGAGGACTGCCTTCATGCGGGGTCGCATCCGCTCCTGGAACTCCTGCGGCTTCGGGTCTCGATAGCCCTGCGGAGTGCGCTCGATCTGATCGCCCAAGCCGACACCCTGGAGAGGGTAAACTGCGATGTAGCGGTCATCAAGGACCGCGAGGTCGTCCCACCCCGAGAGAACGGTATAGTCACGTTCTGTGCGGCCGAAGAGGTCTCGTGGCCGAGGCCGTAGTCGGACTCCGCGTTCTCCACCCCGAGCACCTTCAGAACGGTGGCGGCGATGTCGAGATGGCTGGTCATGCGGGGGATCTCGACGGGAGGTTTTCCCGGGACCCAGATCACGAGCGGCACACGAATCTGTTCCTCGTGAAATTTGGAATTGTGACCCCACATGCCATGCTCCATGAACTCCTCGCCGTGATCGCCCGTGATCATGACAATCGTTGAGTCGAGGAGTCCGTGAGTTTCAAGGCTCTTCAAGATACGGTCAATCTGTGTGTCGAGGTGTCGGCAAGAGTTGATATAGCGGTTCTTGACGAGCTCGATGTCTTTTGAGGGGTCGAAGGTCGCGTAGTTGAAAGTCTCGAGGTAGGGCTCACGAATCACGCATTCGGGCGGAAAGTAGTAGCGGGCATGTGGAGACTCGAAGAACTGAAAGGTGAAGAAGGGCCTGGCGGGATCTCGCTGATCAATGAAGTCGAGGATCTTCCCGACGTTCTCGCGATCCTTCTCCCAGCCAAAGCCCTTCTCGGCCTCGTGGAGGTGCTCCACGGGCACGCGGGCCCAGAAGGTCTTGTCGAACTCGGGATACGTGAAGCGGGCGCTGGTGAAGAGCTCCATTTGGTAGTTGTCCTCCAGGATGAGATCGACGAGCACGGGACCTCGCCGCTCGTTCATGAAGGAGAACCAGTAGGGGCCATGAAGGCCATAGAACATGCTGAAGACGCCCATGCGCGTCCCGTTTCCACCGGAGAAGTGGTTGAGGAACCTCGCCGACTTCTTCCCAAAGGCGTACGTGGCCGGCATGATCTCCGGATCGAGCATGTCCCACCGAAGGGACTCGCTGACGAGCCAGACGATGTTGTGCCGGGGCCGAACCGCTGCCATCCGAATCGGCTGAAGCGGGTACTTGAGGTGGTTTGCCCCCACGCTCACATGCAGCTCGTCGCTCCGCGCGGCCTCGATTCCGAGTTTCCGGGCGAGACCTCCAACTGTCATGCGGAGGTAAAAAGGAAACGTCTCCGCCGAGGAGAGGACCGGCATGTAACCCCGGATGCTGCTGATGGCGAAGGTGCAGCGTTCGAAGAGCCCCAGTACGATGAGCACTGCGACCGTGCCCACGAGGCGCCGCGGCCGAATGAGCCAGGTGGTCCACCGGCGGCTCTGCACGCTCCTCAAAGCGAGCGCGAACAGAGCCCATTGCAGCCCAATGAAGCCTGCGGTGAGAATGCCGACCGTCACGCTCGTGGTGGTATCGCTCCCCATGGATTCCAGCCCACCCCTCGTCAGTACGAGGTTACGGACAAACCCGCTATGGAGGTGAAACTTGTAAAGGCCGTAGACGAATCGGTTGGCGAAGAAGTAAAGGTGTACGCCACCAAGGAGGAGGACCGCAGGTGCCCCGAGAACCAGCCACACGGGAAGACGGGACAGGCCCATGCGTCGAGCCATGGGTGATGTCGTGATGGAATTCCAGGCAGCGATCATGGCCATCGGAGCCGCGAGGTAGAGGAAGCTGTAGGTCAGCCACACCGACGCCAGGTAGATGCACTGGATCGTGCCGTCGATCACCGGGTACTTGAGGTAGAACCCAGTGTTGACCAGAAACGCAGCGTAGGTGAGCGCGAAATAGGCACTCAGAACGCGCCAACGCCCTTGATTCTCGTCCAGCATCCTCCCCTGGGGGTTTCTCCTCTTCATCAGGCTCTCCTCATTTCACTTCGGTCTCGCACTCGGCGGCCGCGCCTCGCGAGTCCGCTGTCGCTTCTGTTCTGGTGCTCGGCGCTCCAGGGTTGTGACGAATTGTATACCTCGCGCGCCCACACCTGAGACATTCCGAATGGGCAGAGGAGGACCATCTCAAGTCTGCTGCTCGTTTCTGCTGGTGGGGGAGGCCCCCACGACGGCTCGCCTCCGAGCGGAGCGAGGGCGGAGCGAGGGCGGCGGCAACAACGACACGCGGCCTCTCCCTCCTCGACGCCTGATGGGCGCCGGGCGCCTCTGGCGCGAGCAGCCGCAACCCTTCGCAGGCTGCAAAAGGTCTCATCACTGCCCGCGTGCGGTATAACTTGCTCTGCCAGAAACCCTTGTAAAATGCGCCGCCTCTGATGCCTCTCTCCGTCATGAAACGGTCCCGTTTCCTCGAGCCCCTTGGCGTGATTCTCCTCGCGGTGCCCGTCTTCTTTCTCCCCACGAAAGAGCGGACCGTCTCAAGCATTCTCGAGGAGCGCGTGGCGATCACGTCGCGAGAAATGTGGCGCAAGGGCGAGTGGATCGTCCCCACCATGAACGGCCAGCTGCGGTTGCAGAAGCCGCCACTTGCCTACTGGCTCGTTCATGCCTACGCGGTGCTGCGCGGAAGTTTTGACGACGACACCCTCCGGCACCCGTTCGCGGTCCTCGGCGTCGGGGCGGCTCTCTTTGCCTGGGCGACGGCGCGCAGGCTCTTTGGCCCCCGGGCGGCGCTTTTGGCTGCGGCGAGCCTCATCACGATGGCTCTCTTTGTGAAGGAGGGCCGCATGGCGACAGCCGACTCGGCCCAGCTTTTCTGCGCTCTGGGCGCCTGGCACTTTTACCTTTGCAGCCGCCAGGCGCTGGAGCCGAGTTCCCCCCCGGGGTCGCGCCGCTCCGGCTGGAATCAGCTTGGTTTCTACGCGTTTCTCGGGCTCGGGGCGCTGGCGAAGGGCCCCGTGATCCTTCTCCTCTGTATCGTGCCGCCGCTTCTCGAAGCAGCGGTGACTCGTTCGCTCGACCCTCTGCGCCCTCTGGCCTACCCGCCCGGAATCGCCTGCTTTCTTCTTCTGGCGCTCTTCTGGCCGGCCGCGGTCATCTTGCGACTGAGCGCCGAGTCGAGCCCTGTGGACGCGTGCCGGCTGTGGTGGCTCGAGTCCATGGGCAAGGTGCTTCCCTCGAGCGGAGTGGAGGGAGGGTACAAGTATCAGCGGCACTCGCACGAATGGCATTTTTACCTGCCGAGGCTCTTTTCGGCTTTTGGGGTCTGGACTCCCGCGCTTCTTTCGGCGCTCGTGCTGGGGTTCAAGAGAAACATGGCTCACCGGCTGCCCTGGGTTCTCTTTGTGGTGATCTTCATCAGCTTTTCGTTGGTGACGGAGAAGAAGCAGGCCTACCTTCTGCCTCTTCTGGGGCCTGGATCGCTGCTTGTCGGCTGGTTTATCGATGCGTGGTACCCCAGATTTCAGCCCCGGTTGCGTCCCGTTGCCTGGGCGCTATGCGGGTTCGGAGCGGTGCTGTTCGGGCTTTGCGTTTGCCTCGCTCTCGCGCCTCAAGCGCTTGACGGGATCGTGGAGCGCCTCTGTGGCGAGGAGGGCTTGCAGGTCCTCTGCACCTTTGCCGTGAAGCCTATCTACCTTGTGCTCCTGGGCCTCGTGGCCTTCCTGGGCAGCCTGGGCTTCGCCCTCGGACTCCGCCGACCTGGCCCCCTGCCGGCCTTTCTCGCGCTGAGCGCGGCGCTTTCACTCGGCACATGGTTCTACAACGAGTTGAAGGCTGACCTCCCGATCGAGGAAGGGGACATGCGCGTGGCCTCGCGCGTGGCGGCGAGTCTTCTTGATCCGCAAGCTCCAGTCTTTTGCGTGGGCACTCTCTTCGCTCAGGCGGTGGGGAGCCTGCCCGGGGGATTCGTCTACTACCTGGATCGGCCGGTTCAATTGATTGAGGAGCGGAAGATTCTCGAGAGCCCTGACACTGCTCTGGGAGGCGTGTCAGCGGGAGCCGGCTTGCTCATCAACGAGGAGCGAATCGAGACACTCTGTGGCGGTGAGCCCATGTCTCTGGAGCCGGGCGACCGCCCAGGCGGAAGGCTTCAGGGCTTCGTCGTGCGAGGCATCGTCAATCCCGAGGCTCCCGTGAAGCGGGATCGTGTCCAGGTACTTCAGCGGGAGTAGGTAGACTGCGCGAGGCCATGACTGGGAGATCCCTGGCCAACGCACACCCGCCATCGGCGCCGGAGGCGCAAGGCGCTTATCGAGCGCCGAGGGTTTGCGGCGAGCTGGCGCACCCGCAAACGGCTCGGAGGGAGCCGGCGCCAGCGACAGCGCTGGCGGCTCCCGAGAGCCTGGCCCGGAGGCGCACGCGCAGCGTGCGACCGGAGGGGGAAGGACGCTGCCAAGCGCCTCGGTGCGGGTCTTCCTCCCCAGCGAGGAGCATGGACTTCGGCGCCCCCCTGGATTTGCTGCGTTGGCATGATACCCTTGGCCCGATCATGCGCGCCAACCCGGACTGGGGCACGGGCCCTCCGATTGCCTATATTGAGGAGCGAAAGTTCCTCAGGTACCGGAGGGTAGTGGTACCGGCCAACCGTACAGAGTGGTACAAGTCTGTATTTGGAAGGGAGGGCCTCTTCCGGCCCCGAAGGAGCTGCCCCGAGGCTCAATTGCTCTCCGATCGAGGACGCCGCACAGTGGTGCGTCTTGATGACCCCTTGCCCTCGGCCAACGGGGGTGGTCCTGCCGGTGGAGGTTTCCGCGGGGGGATCGCTGCCGCCACGCGAGTCGCCAGTGCCAGCGCGGGACTTGTGCTCAAGGACGAGCATTACCCTTTCCCGACTCTACTGCATGGAATCTTGACAGTGCCGCGGGCAGAGCGGGAATTTCACAATCTGCTGGCTCTGAGGTCCTTGGGCTTTCCCGCCGTCGAGCCTCTCGCCTGTGGCCACTCGGGTTTCTGGATCCTCTACCATCGATCGTTTCTCATTACGCGGGAGTTCGCGGGTGCCACCAGCCTGAAGACGTGGCTCAAGGCGTGCACGAGGGGGAAGCCAGTTGATTTCTCCGCTGCGGAGATTCGTGAGGCCATGCTGGTCTTTGCAAAGGACCTGGCCAAGCTCCACCGGGCCCGCTGCTACGTTCGAACACTCTATGGAAAGAACATCCTGGCGAGGCGCAACAAAGAAGGACGCGTGGAACTCGTGCTCTGTGACGTTCCAAGGCTGTGGTGGCTACGTGGTCGAGGCCTCAGTTTTTCTCTGGCAGCGAGGGACCTGGCATGCCTCGACAAGTGGGCCAGAATGGTGTTCGGCCCCATCGGGCGTTACCGGTTTCTGAAGACTTACCTTCGGCGGCTGGGTGAGGGACCACCGATTCGCCGCTGGATTCGAAAGATCCTCCGACAGCGTGATCGCATGCGCCACGCCACCTTCACCGGGAGGGTTCATCGGCGCTGGAGGCGCCTCCTGAAGCGCTTCGGGGTGGGGAACTACTGGCCTTTCTGAGGCTTTCCTGGCAAACTGCGTGCTTCCCTGGTGGACGTTGAAGAAGGTGGAAGAACTTTGATGCGCCTCGAAAAAATCGAATACTCTGAAAACCGGCGGAAGCCCGAAAAGGCCGCCAGCTATGAGGTCAAGTACGAGAAGCAGCTCCACAAGAGGCTCTCCGATCGGCGCGAAAAAAGTTTACTGGGGAGCTTGTTGGCAAGGACAGGCACGAGCGAGCGCGTTCTCGACGTGCCTTGCGGTGCCGGCCGGCTCTCACCCGTTATTGCGCGTCATGCTCGTCGTCTCTACGAGGTGGATTACTCGCGGGAGATGCTGAAGCTGTGCCGCAAGAATGCTGTGGGGTACACGCCGTTTGCCGCCGCAGCCAGCGCCTTCCAGCTTCCCTTCGGCGATCGTACCTTTGACCTCGTGGTCTCCATCCGGCTCTCGCACCACATCCCCGAGCACGAGGCCCGGAAGGACCACATCCGTGAGTTGTTGAGAGCTTCGAGGCGTTATGTTCTGCTCACGTTTTTCGGAGAGGAGAGCCTCAAGAATCAGCTTCGAAATCTCTATCGCCGCCTGGGCGGAAAAAAACGTCCCAAGCACACGCTCAGCCGTGTTGAGGTGTCCCAGGTGGCGCAGGCCGCCGGGTTCCGCGTCGTCGCCTCGAAGAGTATCTCCACGGTCTTCAGCGGCCATCACTTCACGCTGCTAGAGCGAGGCCAATGAAGAAAACTCGGATTGGTGCGGTCGAGGAAGTCACAATTCCTGAGTGGGGCCTCCGGCGGATCCGGGCGAAGATCGACACGGGTGCCTTCACGTCATCCCTGGACGTCGGTGATGTCCATGTTCTGCCATCCGAGCAAGACTGCCCACGTTATGCCGAGATCCTGTTGAGAGACGGGACGCGTGTGCGGACCGTTCGCGTGCCTGTCAGCAGGTTTCGCCGGGTCCGCAATCCCTCCGGCGGCGTGACCAATCGGCCGATTGTCGAGCTCGTGATCTCGCTTGCGGGCCGCCGTTTTCGAACCTCAGTGAACCTGCACCGTCGCGAGGGCATGAACTACCGTATGATCATTGGCCGGCGGGCTCTCCTGGGCAGGTTCGTCGTCGACGTCAGCCTGAGGCGCAAGAAAATTCCTGTGAAAACCGACGCGTCTGGGTAACCTGTACTCCATGCTTCCTTCACGTATTGCTGTCACCACCGATTTCTCTGCCGAGTCGAGGCAGGCCTTTGCCCCTGCTGCCGCCCTGGCGAAAAAATTCTCCGCGGAGTTGCTGCTGGTCCATCTCGCCCAGATGCCCCCGGTCGTTCTTTCGCCATGGCCGGAGGTTGGCGCGTACATTCTCCCCGACGACATCTATGGCGCGGTGGAAAAGCGGCTCGTCGAGATGGCGTTGACGGAATCTGCCTTCGCGGGCTTGCGGGTGCGGCCGCTCGTCGTGCGGGACGAATCTGTTGAAGTGCTCGCCGATACGTTGGCCAGTGAACATGTCCAGCTCCTTGTAACCCCAACGCACGGCTACTCGGGTCTCAAGCGGTTCCTGCTCGGGAGCTTTGCGGACCGAGTGATTCGCGCGGCGCGATGCCCCGTGCTTGTGTTCCGCGGTGATGTGAAGCCCGACTTCGAGCCTCGCCGCGTCTACGTTGCCCACGACTTCAGCGTGCCGGGCAAGGCCGTCCTCGCGGTGGCTCTGGACTGGGCAAGGGTATTCCGGGCGAAGGTGCGGCTCCACTTCGTGGTGGAACAGTCGGCGAGCCTCTACGAGTACGCATCCGACATGCGGGACCGGTTCCAGGACTACCTCGAGCGGGTTCGAGGGCAGGCTCTGGAGCGCTTTGGCAAGTTGATTCGAGAGGATTGGAAGGGTGTTGAGGTCGAGGCCTCTGCGACCGTGGGGCAAGCCGCGGAGGAGATTCTCCGGGAGGCCGGGGAGTTCGAGGCAGACCTCATCGTCCTCGGAACCCACAGTCGCACGGTCCTGGAGCGAGTCTTCCTGGGGAGCGTGGCACGAAAGGTGGTGACTGGTGCCCCGGTGCCGGTCCTGACCATCCGTGGCTGAAGGTGCTGAAGCGCTCCTTGGAAGCGGCGAGATTGGGTGTGGCTCCGCGGCCCTGGATGCCCCCTTCGGGGTCCCGCGCTCACCAGGGATTGCCGCCAACCATTTGCGGCGCGTGGGACCAGGAATGTCATTCCCATGTCGTTAGAGTTCGTGCTATAAAACCATTGTTCGCTATATCGATCAAACGAGAGGCGCAGCAAGCATGGTGACACTCAAGGACCTCCAGCCCGGCGATCACGCCCGGGTGCTTCGTTGCCGGGGCACGGGTGCAATCTTTCAACGGCTCTGTGAGATGGGTTTTGTCGCGGGGGCGCCGGTTCGTCTCGTGAGGTTTGCTCCTCTGGGTGATCCCCTGGAGGTGGAGCTTACCGACTACCATTTGTCGCTGCGAAAATCCGAGGCAGGCATGATCGAGGTCGAGCGTGACATCCGCTCGGGTCCATAGCCAGGGGACACCGGCTGAGCCCGTGGTCCCGCGGCGCATCCGTGTTGTGGTCGTCGGAAACCCAAATGCCGGCAAGAGCACGATCTTCAACCGGCTAACGGGCCTTTCCCAGAAGGTTGCGAACTACCCGGGGGTCACGGTCGAGAAGAAAACTGGCCACCGGAAAATCCGTGAACTCGACATGGAGTTCATTGACTTGCCCGGCACGTACAGTCTCGCGGCGCACTCGCCCGACGAGATGGTCGCGGTCGACTTGCTCCTGGGGCACGCCGAGGGTGAGCCTCCTCCGGACCTGGTGCTCCAGGTCGTGGACGCCTCGAACCTCGAGCGAAACCTCTACCTGCTCTCGCAAGTTCTCGACCTCGGCGTGCCCGTGGTCGTTGCGCTCAACATGATCGATATCGCGCAGGCCCGGGGCATCTCGATCGATGCAGAGAAGATTTCGTCCGCGCTGGGCGCGTCCGTCGTGCCCGTCGAAGGTCATCGAGGATTGGGATTCTCTCAGCTGGAAGCGGTGCTTCATGATGTTGCGGCCCGGACTCGTGTCTCGGGCTTCGGGGGGCCGGCCTCCGGGCCCAGATCACTCAAGCTTCACGATGAACTCCACGAAAAAGTGGAGGTTCTTACCCGAGAGGTCAGTCCTCTCTTCGAGCGGGCCGAGGGACGCAAGCTTCACAGCTTTGAGGTCCTCAGGGCCGTGATTGATCGCGGTGGACATGCGGAGGGCCGGATTGTGAAGGCCCTCGGTCAGCCCTGGCTTGAGCATTTCGAGGCGGTTCGCCGCGCGGTGGCTGGCCCGATGGAGCTGCCGGCCCTTGAGGCCAAGGTGCGCTATGGGTGGGTACGGGAGCGCCTGGTGGGCTGCGTAACTCGTACGGCTGTTCGCAGAACGACCCCGAGCGAGCGTATCGATCGGCTCCTCACGCACAAGGTCCTTGGATTCGTGGTTTTCGGCGGCGTGATGCTGCTTGTTTTTCAGTCCATTTTCGCCTGGGCGAAGCCGCTCATGGAGGGCCTTGATGGGCTCTTCCAGGCGCTTGGAGCTGTGGTCGAGGCCTCCATGAGCGAGGGCGCGCTTCGAAGCCTCCTCGTCGATGGAGTGATTGCTGGCGTTGGGATGATCGTCGTCTTCCTGCCTCAGATCCTGATCCTGTTTCTCTTCATTGGACTCCTTGAAGACTGTGGATACATGGCACGGGCCGCGTTCCTGATGGACAGGATCATGCAGAAATGCGGGCTTTCGGGGAAGTCGTTCATTCCCATGCTCTCCGGCTTTGCGTGCGCCGTTCCGGGCATTATCGCCACCCGGGTGATCGAGGACCGTCGCGACCGGCTTGCCACCATCTTGGTGACGCCCCTCATGAGCTGTTCGGCGAGACTGCCTGTCTACGCGATCTTCATAGGAACCTTCATCCCCGACCGAAGTATCTTCGTGGGTATGGGGCTCCAGGGGTTGACGCTGTTTGCGCTGTACGTTCTGGGCATCGTGACCGCCGTCATGGTGGCCTGGCTGCTTCGACGCACGCTTCTGAAGGGTGCCAAGGCACCTTTTGTGATGGAACTGCCGAGCTACAAGGTGCCAGCTCTGCGTGGTGTTATGTACCGCCTGTATGAGAGGGCTGTCGCCTTTCTCCTGCGAGCGGGGACCACGATCCTTGCAATGGCTGTTGTGGTCTGGGCGCTTGCATATTTTCCCCACCGGGGCGAGATCGCTGTCAGGCACACCTTGGAGCGCGATCGCGTGGCGCGGGAGGTGCCCGAGGGCGAGGCGCGCCTCGCCGCTCTCGCCGCGGTTTCGCAGTCCGAGGCTGGCGATTTCTTGCGCGAGAGCTTCTTCGGTCAGGCGGGACGCGCCGTCGAGCCGTTCTTCCGGCCTCTCGGTTGGGACTGGAAGATCTCGATGGCGGTCCTCGCGAGTTTTCCGGCTCGCGAGGTGGTGATCTCGACGCTTGGGATTATCTACAATCTCGGACAGGACGTCGATGAACGGTCGAACGCGCTCCGGGACAGTTTGAAGAGTGCCGTGAGGGAAACCGACGACCCCGTGGCGCCGGGCGTACCGGTCTATGACGTCCCCGTCGCGCTCTCAATCCTGGTTTTCTTTGCGCTCTGCTGCCAGTGCGGCGCCACCGTGGCGACCATCAAGCGGGAGAGCAACTCGTGGCGCTGGGCGATATTTGCGTTCTCCTACATGACGGCGCTAGCCTACGTCGCGTCGCTCATCCTCTACCAGGTTGGGAGTCGATTGTGATCTCGCTCGATTCGACGACGCAGTACTGGATCGCTCTCTTTGTGACGCTCATCCTGGCTCTCCTGCTCGCGATTCACTGGTTTCGCAAGGCCTGGCGACTGCTTTCCGGCAAGGGAACAGGCTGCGGCTCGGGCTGTGGGAAGGGTTGCGGCAGTTCACTGAACAAGGCCAGGAGCCACCGCTCACAGGTTCGTTACTGAACCAGGGTTGGGCTTTGTCCCGCTTGTTTGCCTGCCTCGCGAAGTGATGATATCTTCAAAGGTGACACCCTCCACCGGGCTGCGAGCACCAACGCCCTGTGCGTTTGTTGCCATTGCGGGTTGCCTCTTGCTTGGCTGTGCGGGCCGATCAGAGTTCCGTAAAGGGAGCGACCTGCTGGCTCGAGGGGACTATCGGCAGGCCTATTACCTGCTCTGGGAGGCGTACTCCCAGCGTCCTTGCCCACTCCATCTCACTGCGCTCAGGGAAGCAGGTCGTCGCGTCGCGCATCTGGAGCAGGAAAAGGCGCTCCAGGCGGAAGCAGCTGGAGACCTTGGGTTAGCCATCGAGGGTTTTGCCCTTGCCATGGAGTACGATCCCTCCTCACTCGAGCTTGTCGAAGGTTACGCGCGTGTCTGGGCAATGGCGCAACGGCCCTCGACCTCGGTCGAGGGCGAGATTCGCGAGGCTCTCGAGGGGCTTGTTCGGGCTCATCTTGTGCCGCTTCGGAAAACGACGTGCGAGGGGCCCCTGCCGGAGGACCCCCAGAGTTTGTTTGAACTTGGCATTCAGTGGTTGCGCCTCCGAGAGGACCTGGAAACTCTGATTCAGAGAGATGAGGACAGCTTCTTCATGCTCGCACAGGATCCAAGGGAGCAGGGAGACGGTGGCGAGACTCGCAGGAGTCTGTTGGCTCTCCGTGCGGAGGTGGACTCTGCCCTGGACCTTCTCGAACGAGCGAGCGAGGGGACCCGGAAGCACGCAGAGGGCCTCGCGGCCGAGGTGCGAGGGGACCTGTCGCTCGCACAGGCTTGCTTCCTTGCGGCTTCCCTTGCCCATGCGTCGCACGAGGGTGCTCAATCGGCACATGCCCGTGTCTCGCGTCGTCTACTGGAAGAGGCCTACCAGGAAGCCGTTTACAAGGCCAGGGAACGAGACTGGCGCGGCGCCCTTCTTGCAATCGAGCGATTGTTGAGCGTGGAGCCCGAACATGTCCAGGGTCTCGAGCTGCGGGGATCCTTTCGGCGCGAGCTTCAGCGGAAACACCTGCTCGATGCGCGCAGGTTCGAGGATCTTGGTCTTGCGGGCTGCTCCCTCCTCCAGTACTCCCTCGCGTTCGAAGCCGACAAGTCGAGCCTCGAGGTGAAAGCGGCCCTGGAGCGAATGGAAGCCTCCATCGAGAGACGCCTCCATCCAGCACTCAAGGTGGACCTTCCTCGCCTCGAGGCGGGTGCCCTTCGGGCTCGACGCGACCTCTGGGATGTGTCGGGTGAAGCAGCCGCGGCATTCGAAGATTCCGTGCGTCAGGCCGCGCAGGACGCCTCTGGAGCGATTTGCGAGGGACGTTCCGGAAGCGGGCCGAATCCGACAACGCCGGAGATGGTGATCGAGATCGAGGATCTGGACTTCCATCTAATGAAGAACGAGTCGTTTCACGGGACGGAGCGCTCACGCTACTTGAAAACGTTCCACAGGGTGCCCAATTCCGAGGCGTATGTTGCGGCGCGGGCAGTGGAGGCGGCGCGAATTTCGGTGGCGAGGGCCGTGATGCTCGAGGCTGCGGTGCCGCCTCACAAGCGACTGTTTGCGGCAGGGCGGGTGCGCCTCGAAAGAGCTGAGCTGGCACAGGCCGAGGTGTTGCTCGCGTCGATCGCGGCGGAGGGCTTGCAACTCGAGTGGGACTCGCTGATCTATCCCACTCTGGAGGTGGTTACACGCGCCGAGGCGGCGGCGAGGTACAAGCTTCGGCTCGAGTCGCGCTCCGTCTTCAAGGATCGCTGGGTCACAGTGCAAGTCGAGGTCAAGGACCGCGTCGTGGTCGGCGACCCAGCTCGCAATGTGCCTCCGGATCCGAGTGAGGGGCTGACGAGGGAGGAGGCGCTCCGTCGACTCGGTGTGAGGCTCGGAGAAAAGGTGGCGGAGGATGCAATGGGCCGAGTTGAGGAGCTGGAGGAGCAGTACTATCAAGAGGGCGTACGGCAACTCGAGGCGCATTCCTTTGATGTTGCGACAGAGAATCTCGTCCTGTTCATCTTCTCGAGGCGCGGCAAGGACGATGTCCTTGCGAGGGACGCCGCTCGCCGTCTACGCGACTTGACGGGGTGCGATCTCCAGAGTTATAGGGAGAACCTGAATTCTGCCAGGACGGTCTTGAAGTGAGCGCGTGCTGGGCGCTTTTCCTGTGGCTTTATCAAGATTCAGTTCGACAAGCCATGCCGCGCTGCTGACAATGCGCGGATGGCCCGCATCCTGGCTCTTCACTCGGCCAAATTGCCTCATACGCTTACTCGCGACGAAATTCGCGAATCCTTCACGCAGTGGCTCTCGGGCGAGGGGGTTGGCGCTGGACGCTGGAAGGAGACTCTGGATCGCAACGGGATCGAATCGCGGGGCTCGATTCTTTCGCGACAGGAGGCCTGCGACCTGCCGGCCTTCACGCAGCGCAACCTCCTTTACCGCCGGGCCAGGACCGAGTGGGGGGGCGCGGCCCTGCGAGGCGCGTTGCGAGCGGGCCCGTTCCAGGCCGAGCGTCTCCACTCCCTGGTGAGCGTTTCGTGCACCGGGGTCACCATCCCATCGGCGGACGTCGCGATTGCTGCATCGCTCGGGCTCTCCCCCTTCGTTCGCAGGATTCCAATGACGGAGCTGGGCTGCTCGGGTGGTGCAGCAGCCCTGGCCAGGGCTGCCGAGCTCGTCGATGCCCACCCGGGCTCCACTGGTTGTCTCGGCAGCCTTCGCCGCGCTGACCTGGCCGCCCTCCTCAGCGTTGAACTTTGCACCCTGAGTTTTCAAAGGGAGGATCTGTCTCCCCAGAGCATCGTGGCGAGTGCCATCTTTGGCGATGCCGCCGTGGCGTGCATTCTTGGGACCGATGACACCCCGCCTCTGCCGTCGCTGAGAGGTCCACGGATTGTGGGCGCCCGCTCGCATGTGGAGCCCAACACGGAGCACCATCTGGGCTTTGACCTGCGTTCGACGGGGTTCCACATCGTGCTTGCAAGGGAGCTTCCCCGTCTGGTTCGTGACGCTGCTTGCCGGCTTGTGCCGGACTTCCTGAGCGATCTGGGCTGGGCGCTCGAGGACGTTCAGCGCTGGATCATCCACCCCGGGAGCGAAAAAATCATCCACCTCATCGTCGAGGGGCTGGGCCTGGGCAAGGAGGCTGCCCGTCCCTCGCTCGACGTCCTCCGGGAGCACGGCAATCCGTCCTCGGCGGGGATCCTCCTGGGCATAGCGCGGGTGCAAACGGAGGCAGTCGGTGGAGACCGGGGGCTGATTTTGGCCTTCGGACCCGGCCTTTCTACGGAGCTGGTGGCCCTTGAGTGGTGATTACGGCAGATTTTCCGCGAATCGGTTGCGCCTCCATCATCTACCCACTCATACAAGTCCGGGAACCGGGCTCCACCGGTCTTCCAGAGACAGGCTCCGGAGGTTGATTGCATGATTGAAGTTCAAGACATCGTGAAGCGTTACGGCGCCACCGTCGCCGTCAACCACGTGACCTTCCAGGTGGGGAAGGGCGAGATCCTTGGCTTCCTGGGGCCCAACGGGGCCGGCAAGTCGACGACTTTGAAGATACTCACCTGCTACCTCGTCGCCGACTCGGGCACTGTCCGGGTGAATGGCTTCGACGTGCTGGAAGACTCGCTGGGGGTGCGGCAAAGTATCGGCTACTTACCCGAGAGCACCCCACTCTATCACGACATGCGCGTCATCGACTACCTCAAGTTCGCCGGAAAGGCGCGGCAAATTGATGCCAGGGCCCTGAAGGGCGCCATCGACCGGGTTGTTTCCCAGGTGAAGATCGAGCGGATGCTGAAGAAGAACGTGGGGCACCTCTCGAAGGGGTACAGGCAGCGAGTCGGGCTGGCGCAAGCCTTGATCCACGACCCGCCCATCCTCATTCTGGACGAGCCCACGAGCGGACTCGATCCGCACCAGATTATTGAGATCCGCGAGCTCTTGAGGGAGCTTGGCAAGACGAAGTTGGTTCTCTTTAGTTCCCATATTTTGCAAGAGATTTCTGCGATCTGCACTCGAATCGTGATCATCAAGGATGGAAAGCTTGTCGCCGACGGCAGGCCAGATGAGCTCCAGGCGAGGGCCTCGGGGCAGCAGATTTTCCGGGCCAGAATCCAGGGGCCCGAGGGTGCTGTCCGCGAAAGGCTGGGCACTGTGGCGGGTGTTGAGTCCGTCGAGGTGATTCGCACCACGGACCACTCTTGCGACTACCGTGTGCGAGGTCGCGTTGATTGCGACCTGGGCACTTCCGTCCACCGGGCCGTGAGCGATGGCGGCTGGTCGTTGTCCATCCTCGAACCGGAAAGCCGGAGTCTTGAGGAAGTCTACCTGAAGCTCACCGCGTCCCGGCCGGCAAAGTCGGCCTGAGCGGAGAAGAAAGCATACCCAGCCATGCGAAATATCCTGACCATTTATCGCCGAGAGCTCATGAGCTACTTCACGAGCCCCATCGCCTACATATTTATCTGTGCATTCCTTGTTGTGATGGGAGTCTTCTTTTTCTTCTACAACCCATTCTTTCAGCAGCCGAACCCGGATCTCCGCAACTATTACAGCATTTTGCCCCTGACCTTTGCTCTCCTGATCCCGGCCGTTACCATGAGGCTCTGGAGCGAGGAGAAGAAGTCCGGCACGGTTGAGCTCTTGATGACCCTGCCGCTGAAGTCCTGGGAGCTCGTGATCGCCAAGTTCCTTGCGGGCTACTCGGTGATGGTGATCACTCTTCTCCTGACGATGACTGTGCCCCTTTCGGTGTCGCTCGTCGTGGATCTGGACTGGGGCGTCATCTTCGCCAGCTACCTGGGGGCGCTTTGTCTCGCCGCCGTCTACATTTCCGTGGGCTCGGCAATTTCGGCCATGACCGAGAATCAGATCGTGGCTTTACTCTCCGCCATGGTGGTGCTCTTTATTCTATGGGGGATTGGTTTCCCGCAGGTGGTTCAGGCCCTTAACAACGTTGTGGGCAGGCTTGGCACTGGCCTTGGCTGGTTCGGCTCTCTGTACCACTTCGAAAACTTTGCGAAGGGCCTCGTGAACCCCGTGGACATAGTCTACGCGGTCAGCATGACGGCTTTCTTCCTGGTGTTGAACAACTTTGCCGTCGAGTGGCGCAAGTTTTGATAGGAGAAAAGCATGGCAGACAGTCAACAGTTCAGGAAAAAGTTTTTTGCGAGCAACCTCATTCTCCTGGGGATCATCATCGCGATCCTCGCTCTCGTCTTCGGCCTTCGCGACTTTTTCGGCGGAACGAAGCTTGATTGGACGAAGGACAAGGTCTACACGATCTCGGGCAAGACCAAGGAAATTCTCGCCAAGCTCAAGGATGAGGTCCAGATCAAGTACTACTGCAGCGAGGAGCTTCCAGGGCAGCTGAAGACCCTTCGCCGCGACACGAAGGACATGTTCGAGGAGTTCTACGAACTCTCGAACAAGAAGGTCAACTACGAGATCCTGGATCCCGACGAAAAGGCCAAGGACTTCGCCGCGGAGGCGATGGCCAAGTACAAGCAGGCCGAGGCGGCAAAGAACAAGCCGGAAGAGCCCGAGCCGGTGCAGAGCATGGAGGACATCTTCTCGAGCCGGCAGAAGCCCACGCCCGAGCAGATTCGCGCTCGCCGTGAAACTGCCGCAACAACGATCGCGGCTCAGCAGAAGCGCCCCAAGCAGGATATCTACTATGACTTGCTCTCGGACGAGTTTCGCCAGCAGTACCTCGACAAGCTGGAGCAGGAAGGGATTCGCGCCATCACCTACAACGAGCAGGAGGCGTCGAGTCGCAAGCAGGGCCGCGCCTTCACGGCCATTGAAATCAAGTACCTCTCGCGAGAGCCCGAGGTCATCGCCGCTCATCTTCAGATCGAGAGCCTTGAGTACGAGTTGACGAGCCGCCTTCTGAAGCTTGCCACGCCGGAGAAGCCCACCATCGCGTTCTTCGATGCCCGGAAGCCTCCGGCCCCGCCTCCAAACCCCGCCGGCCCGCAGCAGCCGCCGTTATCCGACTATGATCGAATCGTTGGAGCGTTGCAGGATGTTTTTGATGTGCGAACGATCGACATGAAGGAAAACGATGCCTTCGAAGACCTCGTGAAACGCCTCAAGGAGGACCACTTCCGCAAGGAACTCGAGGGCAAGACGGAGGCCGAGAAGAAGGAGCTTGAGGCCAAGCAGGACAAGACCGTCCAGCCAGGGGACTTGAAGGGGTTCCTGAAGTGTGTTGTCGTGGCGCAGCCCGATCAACTCGAGCCTCGCCAGGTCTACGAGATCAGCCGGGCGATCTCGCTCGGGGTGCCGACTATTTTCTTCACCTCCCGCTATACGCTCGATGCCTCGGATGAAGGCTACAAGCAACGACTTCCCATCAACATGCTGGTGCCTGCTGGCCTGGAGGACCTCTTTCGCAAGTGGGGCGTCGAGCTCGGGACGGAGCTGCTCGCCTCCAACGAAATGGGAACGATAGATATCCCCCAGCGCGTCATGGGAAATCTCGTCGTTAAGGTCCCGGCCGGAGCGGCTATTTGCGTGGCCACGACGCAGGATACGCTCAGTCAGGAATCAACGCTCACGAGCCGGATCCCGGCGATCATTTTTCCCGCGACCACGGGGCTGAAGCTGAACCACGATACGCTCAAGAAGAACGGCCTCAAGGCTGAGGAGCTGGCCTGGACAGTTCCAAATCAGACTTGGTCGGTCAAGATCGACCCCTTCGGGAAGCGGAATCCGTTCAACCCCCAGGCCGGGATGGGCGCTACCCTCATCGCGTACGAGAAAGATCTCGTGCCGCCCAAGGATCCAAACAGGTTCCAGGACTGGGTCGACAAGACAACTCTTGCGGTTCTTATCCAGGGTAAAATGCCTTTTAGCCACCAGGGGGAGACGATCCCCGACTGGAGCAAGGACGCTGCTCCGAAGGGCAAGGCGGGCGGGCCTCACGCCGGCATTCCAGGGCTTGAAGGGCTGGGCCTTCCTGGTGGACCTCCCATGGAGGAGGATGACCGTGACCTTGGCTTGAACGCCGAGGATACGAAGCCTGGAGCCCCCCCCGCAGACGGGGCTTTCCCCGCGCCGGTGCCTGTCCAGCCGGCGCCAGCTCAGACGCAATCCGCTCAACCCGTGCCGACGCAGCCTGTGGTGCCGCCCCTGCCTCCCGCTCCTGTCACTGCCGGCCCAAGTGCTGCTCCAACCTCGCCTCCCCCAGTGGCGAAGGGTGAGGAGAAGACTGTGGAGAAGCCCAGGGCTGACGTCACTCCCGTAGATGGCGGCAGCGTGCTCATCCTGGCCTCGGCCGACATGATAAAAAATGAATATCTCGCGTCGCAGAGTCGGGCCTACCAGTCGAACGTTAGTTTTTTCTACAACGCAGTTGAGAATTACGCGCTCGGCAATCAGCTCATCGAGATCCGCCGAAAGCAGATCACGGAGCGTCGTTTCAAGTCCGACAGTGAGCGTTACGCCGGTTTCATTCGGTGGTTTAACGTTGTGGGCGTGCCAGCGATTGTCGCGATGCTAGGGCTCGGCTACTTCGTCATCCGTCGCGCCGACGGCATTGCCTACGAGCGCAGGTATATCCAAAAGTATCAATTATGAGGCGTCCAGCGCGACGCTCTTGGAGATCTAAGAATGGGTAAGTCCATACTCGGTGCGTTGGGGGTGTTGGTTGTGTTGGGACTGGTGATGGTCTTGTACAAGCCACAACAGTCTTCCCGCTCGGGTGGGGTCACCGAGGGCTTTATCGCCTTCCAACAAGCGAGCTTCAAGGATGCGGCGAAAATCAGCATCAAGAAGGGCGTGAATGGTGCCGCGGTCGAGCTCAAGAAGGCGGGGGACAAGTGGGTCGTTGGCTCGACCTTCGGATATCCAGCTGACGGCGAGAAGGCCGAGAAGATCCTGAAGGCCCTTGGCGAGATCAAGACGGGCGAGCCCCGCGGCAAGGAGCCTGCGGCTCATACCGAGTTTGACGTCGATGACAAGAAGGGAGGCTTCCTGACAGCCTACGACGCGGGCGGCAAGCAGCTTGGGACCCTGGTGGTCGGCAAGAGCGTCATGGGCAAGAGCTTCAATACGACAGCAGCCTACCTCCGTTTTGGGAGTGATCCGACGACCTACGAGGTCCAGACCTCAATTCGGAACGAGTTGGGTCTTTATGGCGATGCGGTTGAGGGCAAGACCTTTCTCCAGAAGAAGGTCTTCGCGATTCCGGATGACTTCGATGTGGAGGCTGTACGCCTCTCCCGCCCGGACAAGCCTGATGTGCTCGTGGAGCGACGCTTCAAGGATGTGCCTGTGGAGCAGCCGAAGCCACCCGAGGGCGAGGCTCCAAAGGAAGGCGATGGCGATAAGAAAGAAGAGCAAAAAAATCCAGAAACGAAGAAGGAGGAGTACTTCGTTGTTACGTCAGGCCCAGAGACGAAGGAAGTTGGCAAGTCGGAGGAGTACCAAGCCAGGGGGTTTCTGAATCGAGGCAAGGACCTCTCCATCGAAGATGGCGTTGAGCCCAAGGACTTGAAGGAGTACGGCCTCGACCAGCCACAGCTCAAGGTCTCCTTGAGCTACCGCAAGAAGGAGACCCCAGACGCGGAGATGAAGACAGTCGCGTTCCACCTGGGAAATGCTAAGAAGGACGAAAAGGGCGACACCAAGGGATACTACGTGGTTGTCGACAACGACGAGCAGCGGGGGCGCGTTTACCTCATCCAGTCCTGGACCTTTGACAACTGGAACAAGGAGTTGAAGGACTTCCTCCCCAAGCCCAAGGAAGAGCCCAAGCCAGCCGAAACACCGAAGCCGGAAGCCGGGGTGACACCTGGGGCCACGGAACAACAGCCCGCCGTGCCGGTGCCAGGGAGCGATGCGAAGGCAGAGCCGGTTCCGTCCCCGAAGTCTGCCGCAGTTCCTGAGCCGCCTCCAGCTCCAGCTTCAACTCCGACCTCAACGCCCGCGCCCACTCCGGCACCCACCCCCCCTGGCGACAAGAAGTGAGTCTTACCTCGCGCGCCCACACGTGAGACATTCCGAATGGGCAAAGGAGGAACCATCTCAAGTCTGCTGCTCGTCAAGGGCTGGTGGGGGAGGCGGACTTCCCCAACGTCGGCCGCAACACTCGGCCTCGGCCTCCTTCGGTGCCTGATGGGCGCCGGGCGCCCATGGCGCGAGCAGCCGCAACCTATCGCAGGCTGCAAAAGTTCTCATCACTGCCCGCGTGAGGTATAAGGGCTGGTGGGGGGAGGCGGACTTCCCCAACGTCGGCCGCAACACTCGGCCTCGGCCTCCTCGGCGCCTGATGGGCGCCGGGCGCCCATGGCGCGAGCAGCCGCAACCTATCGCAGGCTGTAAAAAGTCTCATCACTGCCTGCGTGCGGTATAAGACAATGGGGCAGACGAATAGTGTCTCTCGGGGGCGGAATGCCCTTACAGCCTTACGCCGCAATTAGTTACGTAAGCAAGGCGTGGCGGCGTCAGCCGGTGTCGTCGTCAGGAGTCACTTCAGAGTGCCGGGGCGTTGAGATGCGCTGGATAGCAGCCCCGGGCATGGGCTTCCCGGGACGCGTTGCCCCACTTTGGCGAGAAGATCGGAGGGGAGCCTCTGCGTTCACCACGCCTTGCCGAGAAAATCGCACGTTTCCCTCAAAAAAAAGGGCCGGATCAAAACCGGTCGGCATGAGCCGGCATTGACCCGGCGGAGAACGGATTTCTTCGTTTGGATGCCGTCCGACAGAAAAAGTCGCCGGGTCAGACGGTCACAAGGGTCACAGGATACGCAATCAGAGGCGTTGGTTGTCTCGGAGCTTGGATTCGAGGCACGGATCAGAGACGCGGGCCAGGGATACTGACCCACAATCTACAAGTCTCACATGCATCCCCGTCCTGACGCGCCTTTCAGGCATCAACGTCCCGGGAGGGTGAAGAACCGGGACCGCCGCGTGGCCTCATCAAGAGCCTCGAACTCTATAAGAAACCAACCGTCCTCGCAAGGCATTTTTTTGCGATTGATGGAGTTCGAGGTGAAGCCGGCTTTCCGAACCCAGGGAGACCGTATTGCTGCGAACTTTTACCCAATTCTATTTCATAAATACAATTAGTAAAAAGTCTTATGACTCTATGTTTCGGCGGAGCAGCTCAGCGTGTCCGGGGTCGGGTCCAGGCCTTCATCGGGGTAAGGCGGCGCTGGCGGAGGGCCCCCCTTGAAGAGGTGGTTCATGAGCAAGATTGGGTCGGTCAGCTCCAACTTGCCGTTGTCATCGGTATCCGCCGAATCGAGGCACCCGGGTTGGGCGCCTCCGCGAAAAAGAAAGTCGGCGATCGTGACAGCATCCCCGAGGTTGACTCGTGGTCCGCCGTCGGCGTTGCCTCGAATGAACTTGATGCCAGAAATCGGATCCACGATCACGGAGCCAGGCACGAGGTCAGGAAACACTGACTGGCCCCCAAAGACGAAGATGTTGTTCAAGGGAGGTGTGCCGATCTGATTCTTGAATTCCAACTTGTACGTGCCTGGATTGGTCTCTGGCTTGACCCGAAAGCGAATCATGAAGAGCACTGAATCAGTCCCTGGCGCGAGGCCGATTCCGTCAATGGGTGGCGTGATGTCGAAGATCACGGTCATGGCCGCGTTGCCCGTCTCGTTGTCGATCGACGGCACAAAGATATCGGGGTTGAGAGCTCCGACTGCTGAGGCCGAGAGATCAAGGTTGAGCACCTCGATTGCGTTGGGATCGAAACTGAAGATTGAAGTGAACGCCTCTGCATTCTTCTCGTTGGTCCCGAGCGCTGGCACCTGGCCCTCGTTACCGGCCAGCGTGTGGACTTCCTCGATCCTCATGCTGTTTCCGCCGGGTGGCGGAGTCTCCTTTGGTGGAAGCACGGTGATCTTGCCATCCCTTGTGCGGGGCTGGAGGCTCCTGGACTCGACAATCAACGTCGTCGGCACCTTGGGTTCGCCGGCGCTCTCGATGAAGTGAAGCGTAGTCTCTCCCAGGGGCGCACCGGGGAGTACATCAAAGAGAAGTCGGAACAGGAGCTGGTTCTCGCCAGCGGGGATCACACGGTTCTCGAATGGGGCGCTGAACTCTGCGATGACGCTGTAGCTCACCGCATCGACGGATGTATAGCGTTGGAAGCTCGAGAACTCTACCCCACTTTCGCCAGTCACAGTGCCTTCAATGGAGACGCGTCCTGGAAGGAGCACGTCGCCATCGTAGGACAGTGCCACCGAATAGGCTTCCAGTGGCTTTGAATGAGTCGATCGCACCAGAGCGATGGCTTCCAGATCCTTCTGGCGTGCTTGCGTGTCCTCGATCGAGAGTTCAAACCTGTCCTCGGGGAGATTCGTTGGTGGAACCAGCGCGTGGATCTCGCTCTGACCGGCGGCTACTACCTCAAGGCTCCCATCGCCGGTAAGGTCAGTGGCCAGTGGCAGGAGGGCCTCTGGAACCCGTAGGAGGTGGCGCCCACCCTGTGAAAAGTCCACGACCCCCCCGGTGTTTGGGTACCACACCACCACCTCCCGTGGCTGATCGGCCAGGATGATGTCGAGGAGCCCGTTTCCGTCGAGATCCCCAGCTGTGAATCGGCTCCGCTCGAGGGTGGCGCCACCCTCGAGCGGAGCGGCCCGAGGCGGCTCACTGAAGGCCTCGAACGTGTCTCCGGAGTACCCGGGAGCGGTCCGTCGCAGAATCCGAAATTCCGCTCCCAGAGCGCCGCCAAGTGTCAGGACGACGATCTCGGGATATGCCTCCCCGCTCAAGTTGACGGCGTCCACCTGCTCTGCGTCGGACCCCAGCTCATGGTGGCGTGCCTCACCCAGAGGCAATGTGCGCGAAGCCATTCCCAGGTGAAACGTCACCCGTCCACCTCGCCGATCACCGTAAAGGAGATCGGCATTGCCATCGAGGTCGAGGTCGTGCAAGACGAGGTTCGTCCGGGCTTGCCGGCTCGTTCCGACGGTCTGGACGGGTCGCTGATCCACTCCTCCGAGGAGAACTTGAAGGCCTCGATCCGTGTCGAGGACAAAGTCTTCGAGGCCCTCGTGGTCCAGGTCACCCACTGTGATTCCTCGCACTGCCGCGCCTGTCGGTGCCCTGGCACCATCGACCGAGGTCACTTCTCGCTTTCCGCCGGCACCCTCCCGGGAGCGCATCAGATAGGCCTGGACGCGATCCGTTGAGCCAACGGCCAGATCATTGGTACCATCGGCGTCGAGGTCTGCGAGAGCCAGCGAAAGCACGGGCTGGAAGAGGTCGATGCGAATCCCGAGGGTGAAAGTCCCCTCGCCGTTGCCGAGGAGTACGTCCACAAACGTCTCGTTTTCGCTCGCGTGGACGAGGTCCGCGAGACCGTCCTGGTTCAGGTCACCCGCTTCGAGAATGACAACTCGTCCCAGCGTGCCGTGGACCCTGTCGATTCGTGTTCCCTCAGGCGGCGGAGATGCCGCGGTGCGGAATTCGTAAGACCAGCCGTCAAAAGGCGCCCCGCTGACAGGCTTTATTGAGCTCGAGAGCTGCACGTTGATCTTGTCGCCAGCAAGGAGTCGATTCTCGGGCGTGATGATCAAGGTGAGCCCATCGGGGCTCACACTGAGGCGCGACGGAACGCGTCCGGTCATGCCGCTCGTGACCCGGACCGACCCCGGCGAGACTGAGCTTGAGTCTGCAGGCTCGCCAAAACGTATCGTGATTGCCAGGGTGGGGGACGCATCATTCGCGAAGGCGATGGGGGTGGAGTCCACCACTGCCAGTCGGGGGGCCGGCACGGGCGGGTCGGAGGCGATATTAAAGGAGAAGTCGGCTGCAGTAAGCGGCGTCCTTGCCGGCGACAGAACCGCAGTCGAGAGCTGAACGGTGACCTTCTCGCCTGCCATGAGCTCAGCCGGGGGTGTGAAGTTGACCCTGTAGATTGCTGACTCGTACGTGTAAACGCCCTGCACGGGGCCGGACTTCGAGCCCGTGACTGCGAAGCTCCGTTCATCGACGGTTGCGAAATCGATCGCCCCGGAGAAAGTCACACTGACAGTGGTCGACCGTGCGACGCCCTCGGCGCCCCCGACTGGGTTGGTGGACTTCACCGTGAGCACTGGCGTTTGAGCCTGAGAGCGCTTCTTTGAGTCTGAGTTCGAACGGCACCCAGGGAGGGCGATGAACAGAACCACGAGACTCCACAGGAGTCTTTGAAGCAGGGCTGAGCGTGTCATGTCTCCAAGCATATACGTCGAGATCCTGTACAGTCTCTCTCGGGTTGGAACTACTGGTGATTGGGTTTGACTCAGGTGGAGGACGCTCCTACCATGACACCGTTTCGCGCGAGAGACGAGTGTCGGTGTCTTTCAAGAGCCTTATGCTGCAACGATTCAGTTTGGGAGAGCAAGAGTTGGGCCACACGATCTGGATGATCGTGCAGCTGTTCTACCGATCCCGTCTCGTTTCCAACGGCGTGTTCGAGACCTACGAGCAGAAGGTCCTCGATTATTCCAGGAAAGTGGGTATACACCGCAACGACCTGCGACTCAAGCCCGCCGAACTGGGGGGACTGCTCGATTTCAAGAACCTTGAACGCCTCAGGGACGGCTACATCTGGGAGTTGAAGGAGCTCTCGCACCTCGTCTTTAGAGGACAAGACTCGACTGACCTCTTTGACCGCTACGTTTCGGACATCTTCCATGAGATCTCGATTCTCAAGGAGGAACACTACAACGTGAAGACCTACGCGCCGCTTTACGAGCGCGACAAGGACGAGGTCGAGTTGAAGTACATCCTTGACGAGGCTCACACCCTCTTCCCCCAGAAGCTGCGTCATATCAAGCACCTCTTCGGCCGAGCTCTGAGCCGACTCGAATCGAAGTTGCCCAGCTTCACCAACTACAGGCCTTTTGTGCGCTCGCTTTACCTCCAACGCTCCGAGTTCGTGGCGGAAGCGTACCCGGACGGCATCCGGCAGTTCTATCGATTCATGTACCGGCTGGGTCCTGTTGAGGGTTTCTTTCAAGTGGGGATGAATTTTTTTGCTTCAGGCTTCCTCGATGAAGCCCTGGAGGCATTCCGCCTCGCCGAGGTCGAGTCTTCGCCTGACGAGCCCGAACGTGACAAGACGCTCGAGGATGCAACGCGACTCCGGGAGATCCTGCGAGAGATTCAAACGAAGCGTTGCAGGATCGCCGAGCTCAAGGATCCTTCGGGTCCCCCCTTCGACGCCGCGGCGGAACAGATGACCCAGAAAGCCCTGGGAAAAGCGGGCGAGAGGTGAATCCCATGTCTGAGAGTTTCGCCGATCGGCTCGTTCAATCGGTGGAGGAAAAGAAGAGCTGCCTTGTCGTGGGTCTTGATCCGGTGCTGGAGCGTTTGCCCCGGGAAATTCTCGGCGCCCTGGGCTCGGGCGCGCCATCGAATGCTGGCTATTGTGCCAGGGCCGCCGGGGCACTTGGGCTTTTTTTGAGCCGAGTCATCGAGGCCGTCAGGGACTCGGCCGTTGCGGTGAAGCCAAACTCCGCTTTTTACGAGCGATTCGGTGCCAGCGGTTGTGAGGTCCTCACGGAAGTCTGTCGCAAGGCGAAGAAGGCAGGCCTGCTTGTGATCCTCGATGTGAAGCGAGGGGACGTTGGCCATACGGCCGAGGCTTACGCGGACGCGTATCTGGGGAGCACCCCCGACACCCCGGGCCCGTACGTTGACGCGATTACCGTGAATCCGCTTCTTGGCACCGACTCAATGAAGTCCTTCTTGAAGATGTCGCATTCCGGCGGCAAGGGACTTTTTGTGCTCGTACGTACCTCGAACCCGTCGGCGCACGAGCTTCAGGACCTTGAAGTGGAAGGCGAACCCCTGTACCTCCGCATGGCGGCGTTGACTGCCCGGTGGGGAGAGCCGCTCCGCGGGCGATCTGGATTCAGCTCGATCGGGGCCGTCGTCGGAGCCACGGCGATTGAGCAGGCGAAACGGATCCGCGCGGCCTTGCCGCATGCGCCTTTTCTTGTGCCCGGCTACGGGGCGCAAGGCGCAGAGGCGGCCCAGCTGAAGGCTTGCTTTCGTGCCGACGGTCGGGGCGCCGTGGTCAATGCGTCGCGATCGATTCTCTTTGCCCACGAACAGAAGGATATTCCGTGGATCGAGGCCATCCGGCAGGCCGCCGAGACCGCAAGGCGCGAGCTGGAGCAGATTCGAAACAGTCTGTAGCCCAATTCGAAGGCTTCCTGCGTATTTGTGATTCTCGATCCCGTTTGGACATTAGCCTGCCCCTACAATGGAGGGGTGCCATGTCCCATTCATTTTTGTTTATTGCTCCGAGGCGATTCCTGTGAATGCACGGTACCCGATGAACATTCAGCCTGTGTGCGTTTTCGCGGGTGTATTCCTCGTGTCCCTTCTTGAAGTCCATTCTGCCCGCGCCGGGGAGATCCGATTCGCCTCCCCCTTCGCAATCAGTGATGTCACAAGCCCGGTGACCGTTGCGGCGGGTGAGTTCAATGGGGATAGCCGGCTGGACCTGGTTACCGCGGGTGGGACGGGGCTCATCGAGCTGTTCCTCCAGGACCCTGCCACCCGTACTCGTTGGACCAAGTCCTCGCTGGCCGTGGGGGCGAGCACCTACATGGTGCGGGCCGCAGACCTGGACGGGGATGGCTACGATGACATTCTTGCGGCGGACCCGGCCACGACGGCCTATCTGATCCGTAATGACCGTGGAGCTTTCCAGGGTCCCCGGGCGCTCAGTCAGGCGCGCGCCTCGCGCTGGATCATGGTGGGCGACTGGAACAAGGACGGACGCCTCGATATCGCGACCGCAAACTTTTCCCTCAACTCCGTCTCGGTCTTCCTCGGTGATGGCAACGGAGGTCTCGCTTTCCTCAAGGACTATTCCATTGTGCAGCCTCACTCCGGGGAAAGCCTTGACTACGATGGGGATGGCGACCTCGATCTGATCGTTGGGCATGGCACCGAGGGGGTCCTGCCATTTGAGGGCCGGGGAGACGGAAGCTTCCTGCAACGGAATCCAGTGAGCGGATTTCCACCCTGCGGAAGGTTTGTCTTCACGGCTGACTGGAACAACGACGGCAAGGGAGACCTTCTCCTCACGTGTCAGGACACCACGCCGCAGGGCCTGATTTCCAAGGCAGTCGCGGGCATTTCGAGGGGTGACGGTAGCTATGAACAGACGCTCGGCCTGGCCACCCAGGGTATCGCCACGGCCGGAGCGGCAGACCTGAACGGAGACCTCCAACAGGATTTTGCCCTCGTGTCCGAGGGGAGCAGGACCCTCTCGGTCCATCGAGGAAAGGGCGATGGGAGGTTCCTTCAACAGATTCCCTTTGGTCCGACCGGAGATCTACCGTCTTTTGTGGCTGCTCCCGACCTCGATGCCGATGGACGCTTCGATGTGGTCACTGCGGATACCGGGTCTTCTGCACTCACGGTGTTCTGGGGACGCGCAGGGGAACAGTTTCTCGAGGCAGGCAAGGTCACGATTGGATCGGGCACGGCTTCCGCAGTGGCGGACCTTGATGGCGATGGCGCCGGGGATTTCTTCTTTCCCAGCTCTGGCTCGGCAAGCGTGGACATCTTCATGGGCCCGGGCTTCAGGTCGTCCGCGGTGCCTTCCCTGACCACCCCCACGGAGCTGGCCTACAAGCAGCTGGTCGTCGTCGACCTGAATGCGGATGATGTCCCGGATCTCGCCGGGTCCAATCTTGCCGGGAGCATTCTGCTCGTGACGCTCCTCGACCGCAGTGGAAAGGTCCTCAAGAGCCAGTCTCTGCCTGCAGGATTGCTTAGCTCCCCTCTCTCGGCGGGGCGGCTCGACGGCAACGAGACCGTGGACCTCGCTGGCCTTCGCATCGCGACAAGCGAGGTGGCAATCTTCCTGAACCAGGATGGCGCGAAATTTGTCGAAGCCCTGCCCGTCCCAACTCTTGAGCGGCCGAGGGCCTTGGTCCTCGGAGATGTGGATCGGGATGGGTTCGTGGACATGATCGTGTCCGCCTCGGCTGTCCTCGCCGTTCATTACGGGAAAGGAGATGGAAGCTTCACGGAGTTTGTGGAGGCCGGCCGCAGCGAGGCTCCCCGGTCTTTCCTCGAGCTCGCGATGGGGGACGTCTCCGGGGACACCCTTCCTGACCTGATCGCGGCGACTTCCGCCGCCCCGGAGGTTTTCGTCCTTTACGGGCGTGGAAATCGAGCCTTCGAAAAGCCTGCGACTGTGAAGCTCTCGAGCGGTCCGCGCTCCCTCTTCATCGCCGACGTGAACCGCGACGGGTTTCTCGACATCACCACGGCCAACAGCAACCAGACGGTCTCATTTATCTTCAACCGTGGGCTGGACGGACTCGATCCCCCGTTCAATTTCGGCGGTGACTTACCGCAGCCGTTGGATCATCTGGTCGGTGACCTCAACCAGGATGGAGTGCCGGACCTTGCTCTCTTCACCGCGGGGACGGCCTACGTCTTCGATGGAGTGCCTTCCGACGCGCCAACGGGCCCCTTCCGACGCGGAGACGCCGATGAGAACGGCAAGACAGAGATTACCGACGCAATTGCCCTCCTCGGCTACCTGTTCCTTGGCAGCGAACGCCCCTGCGAGGACGCGAGCGATGCCGATGATGACGGCCACCTCAACCTGACCGATGCTCTGGTGGTCCTCAAGTGGCTATTTCAGGCGGGGGTGGAGCCCCCCAGGCCCGGGCCGCTCCTGTGTGGCGAAGATCCAACGCCAGACGAGCTTGGAGCCTGTTCCCTGGGGTGCCGATGAGGATTCCGAGAACGTGCGGCACTTGCCATCACGGCTGTGGCATCACGAAAGGGTGCATTTTTTCGTAGGCGCGCGCAGCGCGTAGCACCTGGCGATCGGAGAACTTGGCACCGACAAGTTGCATCGCCACCGGCAGGCCATCCTTCGCGAACCCGCAAGGTACGGTCGCGGCGGGCTGCTGAGTGAGGTTGAAAAGGTAGGTGAAAGGCGACCACTGCCACCAGGCGTGCATACCACTGCCCGGCGGCACGTTGTGACCGGCCGCGAAGGCAGTGATTGGCATCTGCGGCGTGATGAGAAGATCATAATCTTGGTAGAGCAAGTTCATGCGCCGACCCAATGCCTCGCGCTCGCGCTCCAATTGCCGATACTCGAGCGCGCTCAAATGGAACCCCTGTTCGGCAAGCTCCAGCATCGGTGGGTCACACAGCGCACGTTCTGCTGGGGTCATCGGCGCAACGGCCAGTGCGAGAGCCACGGCCCAGAGTGGTTTCATGATCGCAATCGGATCATCAAGCCCGAGATCGATCTGCTCAACGATGGCGCCAAGTTGTGCGTACTCGTTGACGCCCCGCTCGACTCGTGCGGCGATTTCTGGCTCGACCCTGGCAAAACCGAGGGTTGGGCTATAGGCCATGCGCAAGCCGCGAACTCCGGCCTCCAGCCCCACACGATAGTCGATGTCGAGCGGCGGTGCGGCTGCCCAATCCCGCTCATCAGGATGTGAGATGACGCTGAGCATCCAGGCTGCGTCCGCCACATTGCGGGATAACGGTCCCTGATGCCACAGGGTGAACGCCGGCGAATGCGGATATACTGGCACCAGACCCCAGGTTGGCTTGAAACCGAATACCCCGCAAAACCCGGCGGGGATGCGGATCGATCCTCCACCGTCCGTGCCCACGTGCAGGTTGCCCATTGCCAACGCTGCCGCCACGGCTGCCCCGCCGCTACTGCCTCCGGGCGTAGAGAACTTGTTCCAGGGGTTGATGGTCAAGCCAGTCAGCGGGCTGTCGGTTACCCCCTTCCAGCCGAATTCCGAGGTTGTGGTCTTGCCAAGAAACACCGCGCCCTGCTCGCGCAGCCTCGAAACCGAGGCGCTGTCTTCGTCCCACGGCTGGTTGCGCGCAATGGAACGGGAGCCGCGCAGTGTTGGCCAGCCCTTGACCCACAACAAGTCCTTTACCGTGGTCGGCACGCCGTCCACGAGCCCCAGCGGCGTGCCTCGCTGCCAGCGGGCTTCCGACTCTCGTGCCGCCCTGAGCGCCGATTCCTCCCCGACAACACAGAACGCGTTGTAGAGGGGATTTAACTTGCCAATGCGATCGAGCGCTGCGCGGGTAACCTCCAGCGGGGACAGATCCTTCTTGCGATAGCGCTCGGTCAACTCGGCGACGGGCAGGGAGAGTGGATCCGACATGATCGTAATGCAATAAGTCCAGCGTCGTTCCCGCGCAATGGGAATCCAAGTTGATGGACGCGCTGGAGAGCTACCGGTTCCTCGACGGAGGCGACCGGTCGGTGGCGATCCTCGTGCCAGCAGAGGTCAAGGCGTTTTTGTGGTCACGAGCGTCCTCGCCTCACGCTCGAGGAGGTGTGTCAGCTAAGCCCCGGGACGTCCCTGCGGCTTCTGTTGCAGGTCGATTGCACCCTGGAGGTACAAGAGAATCGCTTATCTTTTCTATCCAGGAATAGTGTACGCGGGAGCCCCGAGTCACACCGCATGGGCGGCTCCCGTCGTCATCACCTCCGAGGAAATCCCGAACCGCGGGGCAGCCCCATTTTTTTTCGTTTGAGTGAAAGCGTGATCACGGCACCCTCTGGCACCCTGACCTCACCTGCTGGCTACTCCAGAACGGCAGACTGTCCCGGTGTTTCGCCAGCCTCGACGGGCTTCTTCATCCCCGAGACAGCTGTCCACCACAAAAGCGCCAGGGTGGCCACGACGACGACCCCCAGGCAGACCCACACGGCAGTCTGCCCCGCCGGCGGCTCCCCAGTCCGCGCACCCGTATCGAGGACGAGCGCAGCCACCTCGCAAGTGGGCAGTGTGCGCACGTCAAGCGCCACAAGGGTGCTCGTGGCCTCGTAGACTGGAGCCTCTGCGGCTTGATTCCCGCAGTGGAGCATGAAACTCGTCTGCCCGGCTGGCTCGAAAATGACATGGACCGGGTGCAGGACTCCTGTGACCCCGCTCACGTCGAGAGGTGGGCTATCCGCATTCTCGATGACGCACTTGAGATACCGGTACGGCGCCTCGACAGACAGCTCGAGAGACTCCGCACCCGTCGCGTCGCGGAAGAGAGCTCCCGAGCCGAGTCGCGTCCACGGCGTTTCAATCTCGCGAACTCCACCGTACTCCTTGGTCTCAAAGCGCACCTTGATTTTCTCCTCGAGGCTGTTTCTACCGAAGACCTGACACTCCCGCCGAAACACTCGCTGCGGATCGCTCCCAAGGGTGATCTTGAGACGAGCCACCGGAAGGTGACGGAGGCCGAAGTCGAGGAATGCTGTGCTTTGGCGCGTGGTGGTCTCCGTGGCGTAGGACTGGAGCACGGCTCCACGCTCCGACTCCGCGGGCTTCCGTACAACGACGTGGCGGCACTGGACGGAGTCGATGCCGGGCGCCCGTGGCTCCTCGGGCATCCGGCTCACCGTCACCCGAAGGTAACGATGGTTGTTCGGCCCGAGATCGAGCCTCTCGAACCGCGGGCCGCCCGGGACAGCGAAGAGCCACCCCTCGGGCAGGACCTCGGCCCAGCTGACCTGATCGGCGCTTCCCTCCACCCGGACCTTGCGACGAAAGTTGCTCCCGGCCGTGGCCACGGAAATGCGGTTCTTCACGACGCTTCCTCCGAAGTCGACCGTGATACGGGAGGAGTCGGGTGTGGGGCTCTCTAGATTGAGGACCTGCCCGGCAAGCTCCACTTCCTCGCGAATCTCCTTCTCTCGAATGATGGCGTGGGGGACTTCCGTGCCCTTCGAGTCTGCCAGGCGCAGGTCCGACAAATCTGCATGATCACAGGCATCGAAGATGTTGGGTGTGAGGGAGATCCTCACGAAGCGTCCGGTGGGAGCCTTGAGAGCTCCATGCTGTCTCCAGTCCTTGAAGTTGTTAGCGTGTACCGGCGTCGTGGCCAGGAGATGGAAGATGAGGACCGCGTGCGCGGCGAATGTCAGCGTACTCATGACTTGGAACCGCCTTCCGTTGAAGCACTCGACTTTCTTTTCTCGTGGCGTGCGTAGATGTAGGAACAGCCCATGAGCAGCGTCCCCAGGACCAGGAACGACACAACTCGCCATAGCTGTCTTGCCTCCGCCATGTCCACAAGGAAGACCTTGAGGAGCGTGGCGAGAAGGAGCCCCATGGCAAACCATCGCCACACGGCGCGTCCACGCTGGATCCCGATCCAGAAGGTGACGGTGGCGTAAACGGCCCACCCCACGGAAACCATCGCCAGCCGCACCCACACTTGCCCCTGGGGCTCCCACGCCTTGAGGGTCAACCCCTGGTGAAGCTCGACGCTCAGGAGAGCAACGCAGAGGACGTGCGCGTAGACCTCCAGTGCTGCTCCAATCGCACCTCTCTCCAGCGTGCCGGCCCAGCGCAGATTTTGCGCGACCAGGAAGATTCCGGCGGGCAAGAGGGGCCCAGCCGCGAAGGATGGATTCAAGAAGAGAAGCGTCTCGCGATGGTGTAGATCGGCGAGGTTGACAAGGTAAGCCACGCCGAGCACGGCGTAGAAGGCGGCGGCAACCATCCACAGCGTTGGCTGCCGTCGGGCTCGCCAGAGCCAGAGGCCGGGGAAGAGCGCATGCAGGATGAGGAGGCAACGTGTGCGCCACTCCTTGAGGGCCAGCCCATCCACGCCGGGAAGGTTCATCTGACCGTGAAACCAGGCGTACGTCTCGTACGTCCCGAGAATCAGCAGGATGCCGAGGCCCGCGATGCGGATTGCAACACCAAGCCACAGGCTCGGGGATGGCGCGCCACCGGCCCTGGCACCTGCCTTCGGCGACGGACAGCCGCTCACGCGCCAGCCCACGGCAAGCCAGGCGACGCCGACAGCGAGCCAGGCGACGAAGACGCGATTCACGCAGGGCCAGAAGATGCCGGAATGCTGGACACCCTCGCTGAAGCCGACCCAGACAGCCACCGGAAGGCAGACGGCGGCGGCCAGGGTGTAAGCCCGGCTGCCCGAACGAAAGCCCATGTCGGCCAGAAGGACGGCAGCGAAGGACCACGCAAGTACGGAGCCCTCGGCGCGCAGGACAGCCGGAATGATCAAGACAAGGGCCCCTGCGCCCAACAGGGTGAGAATTTCCTCGATCGCGGCGCCCGTGGCCTTCTGGCGGCGGAGAAGCCAGATCCAGGCCTGATCGAGGAGGCAGACTCCGACAAGCATGAAGCCAAGAGACGTCCGATGAACCGTTCCGGGGGGGCCCTCCGTGTGCGTGACCCAGAGGAAGCAAATGCCGCCAATCTGGGAGAGCGACAACACCAGCGCGTCGGACATCGCCACCACGCATCGCCGGGAGAGGCCTCGCACGAGCGAGGAGAAGCCGAAGAGAACGATCAGGCCAGAAGCCCCCGCGACGGCGATGGCGAACCGGTCGTGGGTGAAAAAGCTTTCGTGCCAGCCCACGTAGTAAGCGGCGCTCAGGGCGAAGCAGAGGGGAGTCACCTCCCACCAATCGCGCAGCGCTCGCACGGCGAGGCTGCCGAGGCCGAGGACGGCGAGGTAGCTGAAGAGCACCTCTGCCTGATCCTGCCCCGTCGAGAGCAAGATCGGGACTGCGTAGGCGCAGACGTAGCCAAGAACCGCCAGCACGCGTCCTCGGCGCAGTACTGCAAGTGTCACGGCGAACGTTGCGAACCACGCCAGCAAGGCGAAGGTCGCCACCTGGCCGCCAAAATCGTAGAACTTGTAGGCAAGATACGTGGTGAGGAAGAGCGTGCCGATTCCGACCGAGCTGACCGCCTGCGACAGGAGGTCGTGTACCCTCAGCACCTTGAGCTCCCCCAGGGCAAGTACTGCCAACCCGGCTCCAAGGCCGATGGCGACGCGGCCAACGGGTCCGATCCAGCCTCGCTCGTAGAGAAACTTCAGAAGGAAGGCAATGCCGACGAGCGTGACGAGCGCGCCGACCCAGCTCAGGAGGCGCGTGCCGAGCAGCTGCTCGAAGGACTCCAGCATCTCCCGTGGTTGAGGAGTTGGCAACGGAGCGATCCCGGGAGCTGTCCGGAGCGCCTCCGGTACCGACCGCAGAGGAGCTGACGCCCTGGCGGGAGAGGAAACTTGCGTCGGTGGCAAGGCCTGAACTGGCGGTGCTGACAACACAACCGCGGGCGATCCTGCGATCGTTGGCGCCAGGGGGCCCCTTGCCTGGGCCTGCATTTCGAGAAGTCGTTTCTCGAGAAACTGCAAACGCTTCCTGAGCTTGAGAGCGAGGAAGAAGGCGAAGATGCCTGCGTAAAGAGCGAAGATGGTCGCTCCCGCGACAAGGAGCCCGAACATGAGTTCAAGTTGCACGCTCTGCCGCCTCCAGACGGGTCCCGCTGTGACTTCACGCCGCAAGCAAGGAAATAGAAGACACCCTGTCCCCGGACCCCGCAAGAAATAAACTGTGGTCTAGAAGTGACACGCCATGCTGGCATCACTTCGAGCCGCAAACTCATCGCCAGGAAGACGACCCTGTGTCACCCGGAGGAGTCCAGGGCCGTCAACACCCTGCTTCAGTGCAGCGCGGCAGATCGTCGGCCTTGACGTCCGGGCCACACTGGGTGGGGCCCGGTGGGGCCGGTGGGGGGCCGCTGCGGAAAAGAAACTCGAGCGTGCCAACGACATCGCTGACGTTCACGTCGCCCGAATCGTTAACGTCAGCGGCGTCAACGCAAACAGGTGGCAATCCGCCGCGAAAGAGCCACAGGAGAGTGATCACGGAGTCGGTGATCAACACACGCCCGCTTCCGTCGGAATCACCTCGCCGAAATGTTCCCGGTTGAGGGGACAGACGCGCGGTCCCGTGCAAGATCGAGAGCCCTCTGGATCCGGAGTCGGCAGTCGTGCAATCGATGCCTCCGTCTGGATGGAGGACACCCACCGCGATGCCCCTCGGGGATGAGCCGACCGGATAGCTCTCGGGCTCGGCGAAGTTGCCCTCGGGAACGCCGCGGCTGAGGAGCACGAAGTCCTTGACAGCGCTCAGGAGATCCGGTTCGCTGTCGCCGGTCACGTCAGCGACTGCGATCGTCTCGACCCTGTTCCGAAAGCGGATCTCCTCGCTTCTCGGTGCTGCCTCCACGGCAGGCCTGCGAAGCACCACGACCTTCTCGCCGGTCGCGATCGCGAGGTCGGCGGGCGTGCCGCGCTCTGCGCCAAACATGGTGATTTGCTGTGGAGCGAAAAAGCCATCGATCGCAAGGCTCCGGTAGCTCTTGCCTCTGCCCTGGTTCAGGAGCAGCACGATCTCCGTTCTTGTTCCCAGGACCAAGTCGGCGAGGCCATCGCCGTCGAGGTCGCCCGCGTCGAGTGCGGTCTGCGCACCGCTAACCTCAACGTCGAGTCTCCGCTTTGAAGCTCCCTCGGCTACAGGCTGGAGGAAAATTCGCAGCCCGGAGTCACCAGCGTGGGAGATTGCGAGGTCGCTGGATCCGTCGCCGTCGAGGTCCGCGACCGCCAGCTTGCGGGGCAGATCTCCCGCCGCCAGGGTTACTGGATTACCGGCCGGGCCGGCGGGTCCGAGCGGCAGCACGACGACCTCCTCGCGGGCCAGGTCGAGGAGGGCCAGGGCGAATCGGTTGCCCTCGGCGAGGCTCAACACGGCCGCGTCCTCGAAGGCGCGGCCGGGAAATTCTTGGCGCGCAAATCGTGCGAAGCCCCCCGCCTGGGCTGCGCGCACGAAGTGGACCGAGTTCGCGCTGACGGCGAGGATCTCCAGGACTGAGTCTCCGTCAAGCTCAACCAATTTGAGCGTTCTGGGTGTGGTCTCCAGGTCCACGGTGGCTCGAACGCCCAGGCGGCCGGGGCCGGTGCCCCGCACGACGAGGACTCCCTCCGGTCGGGGTTGCGAGCCGACGAGGTCCAGCGTGCCGTCGCTGTCGATATCGACCCAAAGCGCGTCACGAAGCGGTCCACCCACGAGCACATCTCCCAGGAAAGAGAACTTTGCCTCTGGCTCGCCCTTCCAGATCCTGACCCCATTTCCGCCCGGAACTTGCAGGGGAGTGGTGAGGTCGAGGCGTCCACTCGCATCAAAGTCCACGGCCCGGACAAATTCCAAGCTCGTCGCCGGTACCTTGCCGACGAGCGAGACGACGAAGTCGTCGCCACGTCGAAACCTCAGACTGAGGAGAAGCGCGTTGTCGGTCACAATGCCCAAGTCGACGAGGCCGTCACCATCAAAATCGCCAGGGGCCACCAGACGCGGAACGGCGAAGTCGACCTTCTCGAGGGATGTCGTGATGGGGCGTTTGAACGTACCGTTGCCGATCCCTCCAAGCCACTGAACACCTCCCACCTCGCTGTTGGCATAGACGGCAGTGACGTCGATGATGCCATCGCCGTCGAAGTCCTCGACAGCGAGCGCGTGCGGGTTTCCGCCAAGCTGGACCCCACGCTGCCTCGCGAAACTGCCCTGTCCATCGCCGAGGTAGACCTGGAGCTCCCTGGACTTTGCAGTGCCGACCACGGCGTCCAGTCGGCCGTCGGAATCAAGGTCGAGGAGCCGGCCGACACGAGGGCTCAGGCCGACATCGAGAGTCTTCCCGACGAGGAAAGTCCCGTCGCCGCGATTGAGCAGCACTCCGACAGTACCTGAACCGCTCGAGACCTCGAACAGATCGGGGCCATTCGTCCCGTCCAGGTCTCCGGCATCCACGGAGAGCGGACTCAAGCCTACCGGGAACATTTGGGGCCTTGCCAGAGGGGCTTCAGAATTTCCAGGTCCCTTGTGAAGGAGCACGCCCAGCTTGCCCGAGGAGGGATGGAGGACGGCCAAATCGAGGCGCCCATCGCCATTCCAGTCGCCAGCGATCATGGCGCCAGGAGAAGCCTCGACCGGGATCAGCACGGGTCGGGGAAAAACGGGTTGTTCCTGTGACCGTGCGACTGGCGTTGCTGTGAGAATCCAGCAGAAAAACCAGCCGATCGAACCGGCGAATCGAGGCGCACAATTGCCCATAAGGTCAAGAGTCCTCAAGCTTGTTTCTGGTTTCAACAGACACTTCTCTGGGACTGCAAGAATACTTGCAGGGGGCGAGGTGCGCCACGGGGCAAAGTGAAGTTATACCTCGCGCGCCCACACGTAAGACATTCCGAATGGGCAGAGGAGGACCATCTCAAGTCTGCTGCTCGTTTCTGCTGGTGGGGGAGGCGGACCCTCCCCCACGACGGCTCGCCTCCGAGCGGAGCGAGGGTGGAGCGAGGGTGGAGCGAGGGCGGAGGCAACAACGACACGCGGCCCCTCCGGTCGCACGCTGCGCGTGCGCCTCCGGGCCAGGCTCTCGGGAGCCGCCAGCTCTCGCTGGCGCCGGCTCCCTCCGAGCCGTTTACGGCTCCGCCAGCTCGCCGCAAACCCCCTCCTCGGCGCCTGATGGGCGCCGGGCGCCTCTGGCGCGAGCAGCCGCAACCTTTCGCAGGCTGCAAAAGGTCTCATCACTGCCCGCGTGCGGTATGTACAGGTTGTATACTCCGCGCGGGGGAGGAAGCCCCCCGTGCCGGCCGTCTGGTGGCGTCCCTCCGGCGCCGATGGTCTGGGAGGCTTTGGCCAGGAGGTCCCCATCCTGGCCACGCGGAGCATGAGAGTTTCTTCACCCGTTTTACCGGGACTGTCTGAATGGGTTCACCTGGGAACGCACTCCACGGCCACCTCGGTCAGAAGGGGAGAATTCCCTCCATCGGGCGAAAAGAGAACGGCTCGATATTCAAGCCAGCCATGCTCCCGCCCCGGACTGGTCAAGCGGGCTCCCGAGGACGTGTAGAAGGAGGTCGCCCCGGCCGGCCCGGACCAGGCGGCCTTCTCCAACCCGTCGCGTGTCGAGGCGCTGCGCACCTGGAACTTCACGCCGGTTCCAAACTCAGTCTCGGCTTTCCATTCCATCCGCGCGAAACTCGTGTTTTTCGGAGCCTCGATCGGCGGCGAAACATAATGCCACTCGTACTTGCGGGTGTAGATATTTCCGGCATCCACCATCGCATCGAGGTGTACGCCAATCGTCGGAACCTGCTTCCGATTCAAGGGAGAAAAGCCCCTGTCGCTCCCCCAGTAGATGTAGGTACCCGACTCCGCATGGTCGAAATACCGCTGGTGGTTGGAGACCACCAGATCCACCCAGCCATCCCGGTTCAGGTCCAGGGAGTCGATCGCCGAGGAGGAATGCGCCTCGAGAAGTGTGCGCCTCCCATTGCCAAAGTTGCGGCTCCCATCTCCCCAGTAGATCATGGCTGGAAGCTCGCGGGTGACATCCGACTTGTAATTGGTGATGGCAAGGTCCAGATGCCCATCCCGGTTCAGGTCCGCCACTGTCGCATCCAAACTCGTGAATCCCTCAAATCGCGTCTGCGCCTTCGCCGAGTAACCTTCCGGGCCACCCCAGTAGATGATCCCCTGCAAATCAGCACTTTGGCTCACCGTGCGGCCACTTGTGAAGACAACGTCCAGCCAACCATCGGCGTCCAGATCGGCGGCCAGGGCGTGGGGAGGGTCGTGGGTTCTCAGTTGCGTGACCTTCTCGGGCTTGTACCCCTCGCTGCTTCCCCACCAAATCTCGGAGTTCTCGCAACCGCAGACGGGGAAAATCAAGTCGAGGTAGCCGTCCTTGTTCAAGTCTGCAACCATGTTCGATTCCAGGATGGGCCCTGACAGCTGCAGCTCGCTGGTCCGCACTCCCTGGAGACGATCCGCATTCCCCCATACGATGAGCGCCCTGGCTCGCTTGTCCCCCGGGGCTGCCACAACAACAAGGATAATGTCGAGATGCCCGTCGCGGTTGAGGTCAGCAACACAATGGCTCAGGGGCGACTCGAAGGGCAAGCAAGTCCTGTTCTCCTTTTTGTAACCCGCGGGGCTACCCCACCACACGAAGGTTTTTTTCTCCTGCAGGAACACGATGTCCGGATAGCCATCGTCATCCAGGTCGGCCACACTGTATTTCATGTTGCCGCCTGGCTCGAGGAGGGAGACGGAAGCGCTCGAATAGTAGTGATCCCTGTTTCCCCAGAAGATGGGCGATGGAAGGACGCCCGAACCGCTGACGTGGCTGACCAGCAAGATATCGGGCTTGCCGTCACGGTTCAGATCGGCCACCCCACAGCCGATGACCCCAAATCCCTGCAGATCCGTCCGAAGATGGCTCGCAAACCCATTCGCCCCCCCCCAGTAGATGTACGAGGGGACATCCTGACTTTCAAAATCGTGAGCGTTTCCGAACAGAATATCGAGGAGACCGTCCTGGTTCAGATCGGCCACCTTGACGGCCGCAGCCCCGTAGGTCGGCAGATCCAGGCGCCGCTCGGCGCTGTAACCCTGAGCTGAGCCCCAGTAGATACTCGATGGGGGTGGCGCCTCTTGATCGGTGCCTTCGTTGGCAAGGATCAGGTCCACGTGCCCATCGCGGTTCAGATCCGCGGCGTCCATTCCCGTACAATTCTTGGCTGGCAAATCGACTGTCCCTTCGGCCTCCAGGCCGCGCGCCGATCCCGAAAAGACCACGGCATGGCTTGTCCCGCCCACCACGAGGTCGGTGAACTTGTCGCCGTTCAGCTCGGCCGCGAGCAATGTCTTCATTGCGGCGCTCCCCGTGGATGAGCCCTTCACGACCGCGCTCAGACGCATCTCGGCGCGCGATAGCACTTGCCGCCGCCGCTCGCCAAAGTCCCCTTTCCCATCTCCACGGTAAACAAATACACTCTGCTCCTGCCGGTTGCTGTTCAGGAAGGCCAGGTCTGGAGATCCATCGCCGTTGAAGTCCCCCACCGCAACGTCAGCCGCGCTGATGGTCGGAATCGACGAGCGCCGCGAAACTTCGTACCCGTTCAAATTACCCCAGTAGATATAGGACTCCAGATGGCGGCCATATTCATGGTGCTCGCCGACCTCATCACCATGGTTCGCGAGCACCACCTCCGGCAGGCCATCACCGTTCAAGTCGCCCACCGCCACGCCGCCTGCGAGCAAGGCCGGCAGCTCCAGCCGATTTGTCGCTTTGAATCCCTGGGCACTCCCCCAGTAGATGTAAGCGGCCTGGTCCGTGCGGTAGTTGTGCATGTAGTTGCCAAAGACGATATCGAGGTAGCCATCAAGGTTGAGGTCAGCTATCTGGCATCGCCCCCCCCCTGCGCTGGGGAGGCGCGATATGCGGCTGCTTGCCTGCTCGACGTAGCCGAGAAGCGAAAAGGGAGCCCGAAGCTTCCACATTTCCGGCAGTAACGAACGGTAGCCATCGTCCCCACCCCAGTAAATCAACGAATCGGGAGTGTAGACACTGTTGTGATCCTGGGTGAACAGGAGGTCCAGCTCCCCGTCGCGGTTCAAGTCCCAACGGTTGATGGTCTGAAGGCGCCCCCTGGCCGAGACATAGAGATTTGCACCGGAGTCACCGGCGACTCCCTGCTTCAGCCCCTCGAATCCGCTGTGCCGAATCCAGTTTGCACTTGAGCTCTGAGCGGCCAGTTCCACCCGGGCGATCGCACCGATCACCGCCAGTGTCCACAGTGCCATCCGTGCAACCCCATGCCTGCAAGTGAACTTGACCATACACAATCCTCTCGGGAACGTCGACCTTGGAAAAATATTGTTGCCGATTTTTCTTACGTTGCTGAACAGGCGCTTCGCCAACAATCGCAGCCGTCTAAACAAGCAGCAGCCGGCCGGTCCCTCTCCTGCCAGCGCGTTTGCGAAAGCTGAGCCCGCAGCCGCCATCGGCAAGAAAGCTCTGGAACTCAGGCCTTGAGACAAGTTCTCACGCCGCCTCTTATAACTCAGCGCTACGCCCGGATCAACCGAGCACATCCTTCCATTCCTGGCCCGGAATGCCGCGGGAGAAGAGCGCTCTTGACCGCCTCGAGGCCGTCAACGACTATTCCAGTCATGAGAAACCTTGACTGCATCGTCCTCGGTGTGGGCGGAGTGGGCGCGGCAGCACTCTACAGCCTTGCCCGCCGCGGCGTCCGGGCCCTCGGAATCGATCGATTTGCGCCCGGACACGACCAGGGTAGCTCGCATGGCGAGACGCGGATCATCCGACAAGCCTACTTCGAGCATCCCGACTATGTGCCGCTCCTGAAGAGAGCGTATGAGCTATGGTCAGAGCTTGAGACAAGACGGGGCGAAAGCCTCTACCGGGAGACAGGACTTCTCCAGGTGGGTCCCCCCGCTGGCGTCATCGTGCCGGGCGTGCTCAAGAGCGCGCGCCTGCACTCGCTCGAGGTCGAGGAGCTTGCCCCCGGGGTGGCAGAACGTCGTTTCCCGGGTTTCCGCATTCCCGGCGACCTGCGTGTGGTCTTCGAACCCCAAGCGGGATACCTGCGAGTCGAGGAATGCGTCAGAGCTCACGCCGCCGAGGCGGTCCAGCTGGGAGCGGAGCTCCTCTCTGGCGAGGCCGTCGAGGGCTGGCGAGCGGACGGGAATGGCTTCGAGGTCCGCACGAAATCGGGCCTTTATCGGGCCGCAAGCCTCATCGTAACGGCAGGCGCCTGGGCGCCAGAGCTCTTGCGAGACCTGGGCGTCCGATTCGAGGTGCGCCGCAAGGCCGCCTTCTGGCACCGGACGAGTCAGGACTATCGGAGCGCACCCTGCTTCTTTTTCGAGCTTCCCGAGGGCCTCTTTTATGGGTTCCCCGAGCTGGAGGGCTCGGGCCTCAAGGCCGCGAAACACACAGGCGGTGACGTTGTGGTGGACCCGCTCAAGGTCGACCGCGCCGAGCGGCCGCAGGACCTCGCGGACCTACGCTCGTTCCTCTCGAAGCACCTCAGCGGCGTTTCGTCCGAGCGCCTGCGCCACTCGGTTTGTATGTACACCATGACCCCCGACGAGCACTTCGTCGTCGACCTCCACCCATCCCACTCCCGACTCGCCTTCGCTGCGGGGCTTTCGGGCCACGGGTTCAAGTTCACCTCAGTGCTCGGCGAGGTGCTATCCGAGCTCGCCATCGACGGCCGCACAAAACTTCCGATCGATTTCCTCCAGTTGGCCCGACCAGGACTTCGCGGCCAGTAACTACCCGCCCAGCCCTAGCACCGAGCGGAAGTAGCCAATCGTCCGCGAAAGACCTTCTTCGAGCGACACCCGGGGCTCCCACCCTAGCAAACTCCTGGCCAGCGTGATGTCTGGCTGGCGCCGTCGCGGATCATCCTTCGGCAGCGGCCGCTCAACGATCCTGGACTTCGACCCCGTGGCAGCCAGAACTCGTTCCGCAAGGTCCCGCACCGTGATCTCGAGAGGGTTCCCCAGGTTGACCGGACCCACGACTGGTTCCTGGTCCATCATCCGGATCATGCCCTCAATGAGGTCGTCGACGTAACAGAAGGACCGGGTCTGATGCCCACCTCCGTAAAGCGTGATGGGCTCACCCTTCAAGGCCTGCACCACGAAGTTCGAAAGCACGCGCCCGTCCTGTGGATCCATGCGCGGACCGTAGGTGT
>SXGT01444293.1_pt1 | contig 45354 bp, 45 predicted proteins | sample 3176221 | NCBI WGS metagenome assembly SXGT01 (sample SAMN11356862, study PRJNA531348) | freshwater metagenome | isolation source: freshwater sample F1-120 | place: China: Fuxian Lake, Yuxi | collected 2017-12-25 | reverse complement strand
TACGTCAATATATCCTCAATCATTTTACGTCAATATATCCTCAATCATTTTACGTCAATATATCCTCAATCATTTTACGTCAATATATCCTCAATCATTTTACGTCAATATATCCTCAATCATTTTACGTCAATATATCCAACCTTTTTTATATACTAAATATAATACAATTAATAATAATTATAAATACTATGAATAATGATTATTCTTCGTTTATTAAATATCTTGATTCGTTAAATATTAACAAAAAAAAAGTACATAATGTTGCTGATATAATTAATAATAAAAAAAATATTATAAAAAGCAATAATGTAGAAATTAAGGCCAATGTAGATAAAAAGACGCAATGGGGAGAAAGAGTGGTAGGAGTTGAAAAAGCAAATGTAATTCCAAGTGAAAAGTCATTAGGTGGAAAAGTTATATCTGGAATAAAAAGTATTTTTGGTTATAATGAAAATAATAATATAATCAGTAAAAAAGAAGCAGTTTGCAATAAGTCGGTAAAAGACGGTAAATCAGTAAAAGACGGTAAATCAGTTAAAGACGGTAAGTCGGTAAAAGACGGTAAATCAGTTAAAGACGGTAAATCAGTAAAAGACGGTAAATCAGTGAAAGACGGGAAGGAGGATATTAGCGACAATGAAAAAATGAGATTACTAGAAAAAGAGTTTAATGAACAATTTATGCGAGGTATACCTGAAGTAAAGCATATTAATTTAGACAATATAAATGATAGTCATACAACCAATTCATTAAATAGTATTGAAAAGAGAAAAGAATTAGAAGATTTATTTAATAAACAAATGGCTGGTAATTTATCTGAACCAACACAAAAATCTACAATTAAAACAGAAATTGTTAAAGAGAGTGTTAAAGAGACAGTTAATAAGAAGAACGTAAAAGAGGTGGTAAAAACACAAGCACAACCAGTTGTTGTAAATACAGAGAAGGCTAAAAAGAAAGTTGATACATTAAAATATGAATCAAGACGTTTTGATAAAATGTGTATAAGACCTGCAATAAATGGAATTAGTAAAAATAAGTTATGTATATTTAATATGGATACATTTTTAGAGAATTTTAGAACATATATACCACGTAATAATAAATATAAAACATTTATTATTTATAAAAATCAAGGTGCATGGTATTTACTAACCAAAAAATCAGTTGATATATTAGAATATAAGCATATAAAGTTTTTAAAAATATGTTTAAATCAATTTATTGAAACAGATAAATTTAAAAAAATTATTAATAAATCTACATATCGGTGTTGTTATTTAGTATATAATCTTGATAAAGTTATTACAAATGAAATAGAATTGATTGTATGTACTAAGATAAATAATAATGACCTTTAATTTATAATTTTATTTTTTTAATTTATTAGTTATATTTATAATATATGCAAAATAATAATAAAGATTGTAGACCAATATCAAGAGTAAGAGGTGTTGGCGATGGTACATGTAATTATAATTCTATTTGTACAAGAGGCGTAGGTGATGGACGTGGTAATAATTTATGTTATACTCCCTCTACAACTGATAAAATAGATACTTTTACAAGTAATGAACATAGGTTAAACAGGGGCATGAATGTCACATTTATGGTAAATATTGTATTAGTTATACTTATTTTATTGATATTATACAAGATATATAATCCATCAATTTCATATTTTAAGTAAAAGTATACATTAGAAATAATATTTTATATACATAATTTAGATATATATAAAATGAATTTTGCGTTAATTACAACGATGTTGACAAAAGACTTGATATTAACGTCAATTTCATCATCCGTAAAAGTTTCAACAAGTTTAGTTAACTACTTTATTAGTAGTACAGATAATAATGTGGAAAAATTTAAAAAAGAATTGTTGGTAATAGATTTGTATAACTCATTAAACGTTGTTTTAACCGTTATTGAAGATATTATTAAGAAACATGATTCTAATGCAAACACCTCCACCACCATCTCCACCATCACCAACTCCTCCTCCAACTTCTCCACCAACGCCATTACAACATCGTGTTTAGTGATAGCCAGAAATAGAGTTGGTGATGGGGGAGATGGTGATGGTGGTGATGGTGGTAATAATAAAACATTTGAGGGGGGAATACAAGAGTCATGCATTATTATAAATGATAATATTCCAATTTCTAAAAAATCAATTATTCTTCCAGAACCCGTTAAAAAGGCATTATTTTCAACATATGAAATTATAGAAAAAATTAAGATAATATTACAGCAAGTTTATAAAAAGATTGATTTACATAAAACAAAATATTTTTCTTCTTGGCGTGGTTTAGATTTAACTGCAGAAATAAATGAAATAAAATTAAATAATTCTATTTTTGAAAAAAGAGTGGCAATGTTATTTGATATTATAAAAATATATCTTGGTAAGAATTGATTTATAATTGATTTATAATTGATTTAGAAATAATTTACAACTTTTAACGTATTAGATTTATACTCCATAAACATGTATAGAGTACAAATAATATTATTATCATTACTATTGGTATCAAATACCTTACATTTATTAGTAATAATAAGTACAATAACATTATTGGAATGTACATTATAAAAAACAGCATTTTTAGTAATAAAAGTTGTAATCTATATGATAATCTACTATAAAGTTCTCTTACAAATTGAAAAATATGTAATAACATTTACTAATTATATTTATTAATTATGTTTATATATACGTTCAAATGTTTATATATACGTTCAAATGTTTATATAAACTGTAATATTTATATAAACTGTAATGTTTATATAAACTGTTAAAATATGGTGCATACCATAAACTAAAAAAACTATAATTTTTTCAGTTTATATAAATTATATGTAGAAAAAAAATTATTTTAGGTATATATTTTTATTATACATAGAAATGAAAGGAGTAATTATATTATTTGAAAACATTACCAAAAATTTAGTTATAGATCCAAATAAAAAATATTGCTTATATTATAAAGGTTGTTTTTGCCCCCCACATATTGGACATTTTGATATTATAAGAAGATATATTGAAAATAATAGTAATGTTAAAATAATTGTTAATCAACAAGCATCATTTTCAAGACATCGTGTACCTAAAGATATTAGTATAAATATTATGAAAACATATATTAAAGAATTATTACCAACTGATAGAGTTTCACTTGTTATTAAGGAAAGTAAATATAATCTATTAGAACATAAATTTGTTAAAGAGGCAGATGTTTTTGTAAATTTACGTGGTAATGAAAAAAAAAGAAAATATGAACAAAAATTTTTGCAACCTGTAAGTAAGGGTATTAGTAAAGCAATTATAAATAAGGATATTGTTTATGAACTCAGTAATAATTATTTTAATAAAGAGTTATTACAACAACGTAAACATGTTATTTATTATTATACTGATAGAAATGAAAATGGTCCAAGCGCTACAAAATTTACTGAAACAATTGCAAAATATAAAAAAAATGATGCAACATATGATGATGTAAGTAAATATCTTCCTGAAAAATTATCAGAACATATTAAAAAATATATTATATCACGCTTGTAAATGATGTTTATAATCCATATTGCTTATAAACCATATTGCTTATTTATACATTACAATTTATTTATACATTACAATTTATTTATACATTACAATTTATTTATACATTACAATTTATTTATACATTACAATTTATTTATACATTACAATTTATTTATACATTACAATTTATATACATGGTAAAAGTTTTTAGTACAAATATAGAAAAGGAAACTATAGATAATACAAATTATAGAAAGGTATTGCATACAACAACAAGAATGCAATTAGTTGTAATGAATATATCACCAAAGGAAAGCATATCATTAGAAATACATCCAGAACATGACCAATTTATTAAAGTTGAGGATGGTGAATGTATTGTTATAATTTATGATGGTAATAAAAAAGTTATAGATAAAATACATTTATCAAATGGCTGGTCTATTATAATACCAGCAAATACATGGCATGAAGTTAAAAATTTGTCATCTATTAAATCTACACGCTTATACACAATATATACTCCACCTGAGCATAAAGAACATAAAATTGATGTTATAAATCCAAATACATATAAGTCAAAGGTTGGTAATAAATATAAACTTGTTTCTATACATAAATAAAATTGACATTGCTGTATAAAAGTTTATGTGTACATATAAGTTTAGATGTATATAAAAATTAGTATTATTAACAAATTTAATTATAAATAAATTATTATATATATAATATACATATATACTAATGGAAAGACTTTCTAATTATCGCGAAAAATACCTCAAATACAAATCCAAGTATTTGGAATTAAAAAAATATGGCTTAAATGGGCCAAAATATAGTATGAAAGGTGGTGCATTAACTTTAGAACCTGTAGAACAAATACGAAAAATTCATGATCTTGAAAATGAAGTTCAAGCGTATGAAAATTATGACCAATTTAAGAAAGAAGTAGATACATTAAAAGCACAATTTATGGCTCATAAGGAAGCGGTTAACAAAGGTGATAAAAAAAGTTTAACTAAAGAATCTAATGACACATTCAAGGAAATACACGTACAAGCAAGATTAATTGCACTTCAAGAAGGTAGGAGGTTATATTCTAAATGGATAACAGAAAGAAGTGCTATAATTGCACGGATATTAGGATATTTTGATGATAATGGCAATGTAAAACCAGATTCAGAACCAGATATTGTGAAATTTTTAAAGAGTGCAACTTGGTTTAATGATTTATACAAATGGACTATGTATCCAGTTATGAGATTTATAGAAAAACAAGATAAATTTGATGGTAAATCAATAAATGTTAAATTTCAAGTTGATATACGTGAATCTTCTGTAAGAGAAGCATTAAAAGATCCAGTTGTACAAACAAAAGTTTTAGAAGCATTACAGAAATTATCAGACAGAACATTTGAAAAAGATATATTTGAACAGGTATCAAAAGAAAAGGGAAATATAATAAGTGCTGATGATATAGATGCAATATGCTTAAAAGATAAACAACCAAGAAAACTTGTTCAATTAGTATCAGACCAACAAGATGCCCACGTACCTGAAGATGGTGTTGTTATAAGATGCTTTTATAAGGATGATTTATATTACGATGTTCCAAAAAAAGAAGCCGATGGTACAATTACAAAAGTAGGAACACCAGGATTATTGGTAATTGAAGCAGAAGGTCCATGGCATTTAGTTACATGGTTAGAAACATCAATGATGCAATGTGTTTATGAAACATATCTTAAGCATCAATTACAAGAAGGAGAATATCAACCTTGGTTATCTAAAGCATTATTACGTTGTGCAACAAGTGTTGCATACACCAGAATTATGCAAATGTGTGGAGGCCCCACACCAGCCTTATTTACAGGTCGTAGAACTGGAGGATTACCATTTTTAATATTGCAAAATTTATTCTTTGTTGATCATTTTAAACAATTTGTACCACCTACTGGTTCTAAACCAACAATTGGCTTATTTAGTGCTTCAGATGAGGCAACAGCATGTTTAGGCACATCATCAGTTGATGCAGTATTATTTTTAAGAACATTGTTATTAGTTCCCGATAATGGAGAAACAAGAGATTTAATGAAAAGGAATGATCCAACAAAACCAAACGTATTATCATTCGTAGGCACACATGCACATGAATTATCAATGGTTTTATCAGTATTATACCACAATCTTGATGTAAATCAACTTCAATTACCTTTTTCACAAGTTTTAGGACATTATTTATATGAGGAACTTGTACGTAAAAAGACATTAGGTCCATTACCAATGCTTTCTGATACATTAGGTACTCCTGCCTTTGTTATCGCTGCCTCTATAATGATATTAAATGATAATGTATTTCTTTCATTTGTTAATTCAGCAAGACAAGATTCAGGAGATTTAGTTGATTTTGAACATGTTTTAGATTTAATTGGATATAAGGGAGGTTGTATGGCATCTGAAATTGATGATACTGCTACATTATTAAAAGCATCTCTTTTAACTAAATATAATACATTTGGTGCAGGTGGCTATTTTGGCGATAGCAATAAAGTATTTGATAAAAGAGGAATTAATATTAGTATGGCAGTTAAGGTTGTACGTGTGGAATGTGTTTATAAAGAAGATGAAGTACATGAACATCCTCCTCATATTACTTATGAACAAAGAGATGATGTTAGAATATGTGTAGGTTATCCTATTAAAACAGGCGATTCAAGTGATATTATCAATGAAGCAGAAAGAACACAAATTGGTAAATTTTCAGCAGATAAAACGTTATCAGATGACAAATTAATTGCTATGAAAGAGTATGCCATAAAAATAAGAGAAAATGCAACTAAGATGTTACTTACACCTGGCGCACTTGATAACATAATAGCACAGAAACAAAAAGATGTAATTAGAATATCAGGACTACCGCAATTAAAAATTAATACAGCCCCTTTACAATCTTTACAATCTATAGCAGTCGGTGCAGGTGTAAAAGTTGGTGGAGGTATGAAAAATAAAAACATTAAATCCATAAGAAAATAAAAAGTTTTTGTATGTCTATAATAAATTTTAGTATTTGTTATAATATAAATATAAACATGAATACATTAGAAAATATAAACATGAATACATTAGAAAATATAAACATGAATACATTAGAAAATATAAACATGAATACATTGGACAAAATAGAAAATATAATTATAAACATAATAAATAAAAATAATGTATGTCAAATAAAAAATGCAATTAGTGTATTAACTCCATTTGTTCCTATATATAATTTACCCCATAATCAACCCTATGTTATATTAGAGCATATACAAAAAAATGTATGTAAGGTTATGAATACCGATATAGGCAGTAATAAGATAAGCATTATGAAGAAGTATAGTAAAGATAGTGCCAATATAGAAAGAATATTGATGGAAAAGGAGGTATATGAAAAAATCAAACATCCTCTAATATGTACATGCGAAAGGATAATGGATGATTGTAATTACCATTACCTAATTTTAGACTATTATGAAATATCACTTTTTGATATTCTCAAACAAAATTTTATAAATGGAAATGAAAATATTATACGTTTTTATACAGCAGAATTACTTTGTGCATTGGAATATCTTCATATAAATGGATATATACATAAGGATATTAAACCTGAAAATATAATGATTGATAAAAATGGACATATTAAGTTAACAGATTTTGATTTATCATGTAAAACAAATGTATCTGTAAATATAATCAACAATACTATTCAATATAACGAAAATACATTTTATGATGATAATGAGAAGTATATAACTAATATATGTGGTACATTTGAATATATGCCTCCAGAAATTATTGCCGGTGATAAATATAATTCAAAAGTTGATTTATGGATGTTTGGTATACTATTATATGAACTCAAATATAAAAAAACACCTTTTTTAGATACAATACAATTGCATAATGAATTTGGTAAAATGAGTAATGATTTTGGTAATAAGGAAGATATTACAACAATTATAAATAAGGTATATGATAATATAACCAATAATAAAATATCTTTTGATGATATATTAACGCCAATGACAGCACAACCCCCAGCCCCAACGCCAATGACACCACCAACCCCAATGACACCACAACCCCCTCCTCCTATATCAAGTGAATTACAAGATTTAATCAAAAAATTGCTTGTTAAAAATCCTAATAATAGACTTGATATAACAGAAATTAAAAACCATCCATTTTATAAAGATATTAACTTTAATTTAATAATGTCGTATAACCCCCCTATTTATTCATAACCCCCCTTTTTATTCACAATCCTCCTTCTTATTCATAAAAATTGACTTTGTTAATAAATATAAATATAAGCCATAGTATAAATAATATCAGATTATAAGATTATAAGATTATAACAAATTATACATGAACAATTTTAATAATTTTGGAAATAATGATACAAGTAGTACAAGTGAAATACACATTTATGTACATCAGAGAGGAACACGTAAAGCAGATACAATAATCAAGGGTCTTGAATTTGCTGATAAAGATGAAAGTAAAAAATTTTTATCAAGTATAAAACAAGCATTTGGTATTAATGGATGTATAAAAACAATAGAAGAAATAGATCCAGATAACAAAGTTTTTTCATTCACGGGTAATTACGGTGAAAAAATTAAAAATGAATTAGTTAAAAAATATAACAAAAATGAAGATTTAATTACTATACATGGTTGTGAATAATTTTGTAATATAATTATATATAAATATAACATGTCTTTTTACAATAAATATATAAAATATAAGAATAAATATATACAACTTAAACAAACTTTGCAATTTAATATTCATATAAATTCAAATTTATTATATGGTGGTAAAAAAATTAGTGATTATAAATATTTAGATGATAAAATAAAAAAATTAGAAAAAATATTACAAGATAATAACATTAGTACATGTCATGGTATAGAACATGCAAAAGCAGTACTAAAACATGCAATAAATGCATTAGAATCATTAACAGAATCATTATCAGAAAGTAATATTAAGTGTATTTTATATGCTTCTCTATTACATGATGCTGATGATAAAAAGTTTTTTCCATTAAATACAAATTATGAAAATATTAGGAATATATTAGAAAATGAACCGACTGATATTGTTGATAATGTTATAGAAATGATAGAATTAGTTTCATCAAGTATAAATGGTGATAAAATTCCAAAAAAATGTAAAGGTAAAGAATGGATGTTGATACCCAGATATGCAGATAGATTAGAAGCAATAGGTATGGTTGGATTAGTAAGAACTTTTATATTTACATTAAAAAAAGGAAGAGAATTATACTTATCAACAACACTAATGCCAAAAGTGATTAGTGAAATATGGAAAGTAGCATCTATAAAAAGATATAAAAATTATTCTGGAGCAAGTGCATCAATGTTAGATCATTTTTATGATAAGTTATTAAGACTTGGAAAATTTCCTATTACAAATAAGTATCTTAATAATGAAAGTAAAAAAAGAATAAAACCATTATTAGACTTTTTATTATTTTTTAACAATTCACAAATTAACAATTCACAAATTAACAATCCAAAAGAAGAAATTAAAAAATATATAAAAAAAAAGGCACCTGATTTATATAAAGAATATGAAATTGATGCTTTATAAAAAGTAGATAGTTTATACATACAATTGAAAATATTTTTTTATATCATCAATAAAGTTTACATTTATATTTACAATATTTCTTTTATCTTTAAGAAATAATAATGCATCGCTTAGGGAGTAGTTATATTTGTATATTAAATATGCTAAAACTATACTTGCAGACCTACTACTGCCCATATAACAATGAACTAAAATATTACCATCGCGTGAATTATCAATAAATTCTATTGCTTCTTTTATATAATCAGTTATATGATATGTACAATCATCATAAATCGGTATTCTTAAATATTTAATATGATTGTTATAATTATCATATATACTTATGCTTGTATCAAATGGTACATTTTTAATTTCTATATTAATTATATCATCATAAAAATCAACTAAAGTATTATCTTGTTCATAATAATTCTTAATTTCTATGGATACGTTAACTATGTAAGCAATATTATATTTACTAATTGTTGCATAATTAGATGCATTATATGCATTACCAAGATAGATGTTATCAATTATATGCGTTGGTTCTAAAAATAGATTAGTTATATGATTTGTAATACGCTTTCTTGTTGGAATATCATATAACCGTTCAGTATGATAAATTGGTGTTCCAGATACAAACTTTTTAATATATTCTACACTTTTATATGGTATAATACGTAAATAACTATATATATGATAAATAAAATTCATTATATATTACAAAGTTATAAAAAATTATTTATAAATGACGCTTCTTATATTGCTTTTTATACTGCTTCTTATACTGCTTCTTATACTGTTTAAAAAAATGAAATTATACACCACTATATATACACTTAGGTTATATATATACATTGGTTATATACAACGCCAAAGTGTTCTGTGTCATGCAAACACTGATCAATACAATTTTAACTAGTGTCGCTTTACGTGGGGTGTTGTACGATAGAAATATCAGCGCCATTCCAGAGTTAGTCCAAAAACTGGTCACCCTTTCAAATGAACACCAAGAACTTGGAGAAGAGTTGTTAAATGTGATTCAAACTATCCCGACTGATGATAAAGAAGAACTCGTGTTAAACCTCTGTTCTCTCCTATGTATGAACAAGAAGGCAAAGGAAGTAGTCTGTCGCCGTTTAGACGAGTTAGGGCAAGAATTCAAGAGTGTACAAGAAGCCCTTCGTATCAATTCATTATACGCACTTGTGAGTGCCCTTGCCATGGTGGATGTAGAGTTTTACAAGTATGATGTGAAACTTATCATTGCCTTTTTGGTTCATTATCCATACGCTTATATTGCACATTACCCACAAGACAGAGCGTCATTGCTCTTTTCACTGTCAACTTCATTGCAAAATGTATTGGAATGCGATGTCATTTCTAATGATGCTGTATTCACCGTAGATGAAGTATGTATTACGGAGAGGATGTTGGCAGAGATGTTGTTTGAACGTCTGGAAACATACGGGTTGAGGTGAGAATAGTTTTTTGTATAACATAGGTGTTTTTGTAATTTCAAGCAACAAACAAAAAAGCACTGAAAGCAATACGATAATTGCCAAAATAAATAATATATACCTTCTTATACTGCTTCTTATACTGCTTCTTATACTGCCTTTTATACTGCCTTTTATACTACTTCTTATACTGCTTCTTATACTGCCTTTTATACTGCTTCTTATACTGTTAAAAAAAAGAAATTATACATAGATTATATACTTACATTATATATATACAAAAACTTTGGGATGCAACCAAGGGAATTATCCGAAGATATGTATGACGTTTTATGCGATGCAAGGGTTCCACCTCATGAAGTTCGCAGTATCCTTGCAAAAGTGAACAGACTCTTGTTATGCGATGAAGTCAATTTACATGGCATTGACAGTTTAACGAAATACATTGTGGACCTGCGTGCAAACTTCCCCAAACTTGGGGAAGCACTGTTGTCTATGGCAACAAATAGCCATAAACATGGTGATACTGACATAAGACAGGAAACAGTCATATTACTGTCACTTGTAGTTTTGTGTTTGGAGCCTGATGCAATAACAACCATTTGTGAGTTCTTGCGTAATTGTGATATCATTGAAATAGCGGAAGCGCTTTGTGTCAATTCACTGCACAAACTGTCATATACCCTTGCCATGATTGATCCTAAATATTACGAGTATAATATGCAACTCATCTTTGCGTTTTTGGTTCATTACCCTGACGCATATTGTGCACAATTTCCAGACACAGTCCATGCACAAAAGTATAAGTTGATAAGGGCGTTGGGTAATGCATTGGGTAGTGATATCATTAGTGGAACCTTCTTGGTTGTCAATGGGGTAGATAGTGTCCTTTCGCTTAAGGACTTGGCTAAAATATTACTTAAAGGCCTGACAGAAGACAAATAAAAAGTATGTTTTCGTCCTATATAAGCATGGTTTTTGTATATTAATGCTTTTTGTAATCTCAGGCAACAAACAAAAGTAAATCAAGGTATAAAGAGTCAATAATTTTATAGCATATCTTAATCATATCTGCAAGTTTTATATTATAATTGGTGGGTGTGATAGATAGAAGGTGTGAAAGGTATTGGTCATACTCTACATCTCTAACAGGTGAAGAAAGTTTTTTAAGTTCTGTTAGTATATATGTACAAAAATTTTTATACCAATTACAAGATATATCAGTAATACATTTAATATCATCGTCATAAATAAATAAATTATTTTTAATTATATTGGTTGTAATTGTATTATTTATTATTGCAATATTATGAATATTTTTACCATTTAACTCAATTATTATTTTTTTAATTTCATCCATATTTTTGTAAAACATATCATAATTTTTATTATTAAACTCTGTTTGAATTAGAGACCAATATTTTTCATTGCATATATTTTCAATATTTTTAATTATATCATAATGTTTAGTAAAAAAATCTGCATTCCATTTTTTATCATATTTACGTGCAAAGTTAATAATGTCTTTTTGTTGTTGATATAGATTGTTTAATATAGATGATTGTAATGTATCTTTACATACTAATTCAATTGATTTAGAAATGTTATTATATCTTTCAATAAATTCTTTTACACAAATATTCTTATCATATATTTTCCATTTATTGAATTCAATTGTATATATATTTATAGCATTTATAATTTCTTTCTTTTTGTCACTACAACTGTTCTGGTTAGTAATGATAGAAAAAAATGAGGTTATAATAGTAATAATATCATTGCAATATTTTTTAATTGTTTTTTCTATTTCTACATTGTGATTTAATAATGAATCACTAAATCTATAAATCAACCATATAGATAAAAATATTTGCTCTTTACATGTTTTTTCACTATTACTGTATAAGTTAACTATCAATGTTTTTGTCGTTGTAATAACTTTTTTACTTGAAATGTATTGTGTAAATTTATCAAAGTCATATTTTTCATTTAATAAATCTAACTTGATAAATTCATCTAATGCTTCTATTAAATTACAGGGCATTTTCTACATATACATTAGAAATTATTTTTAATTGTATATATACTTTAGATTATTTATAAAATTATAATAAATATAATAAGTACTGAAATATTAAATATTAACTTACCTGCAACTAATAAATTGTAATAATTTTTTGCTTTTTCTCTTTCATTATTATAATTACCGCCACCAACACCACCAAAAGTACTTTTAATATAAGTATCGTTATCGTAATTTGTCATATTTTCAAACTTCTTTCTTTGTTTTTTCATTTTTGTATATACATTACAATATGTTAATATTTATAATATGGCTTATGAACTATGATATAGAATCTAAAAAAAATAGGATAAATATAATTTGGAATATAAGTTTGTTCATGCTTTTAACTTGGAATATAGGGTTGATATCCATCCTAATGCCATAAAAAGGATAATGAATGTTTTATTAATATTTTGAGTAGATAAACTATTAACTTTTTTATGATATTCAATATTAACTTTAACAATTTCTTTTTCAAGATCACTATTCTTAGTATATAATTCTTTTTGTTTATCTTTTAGCATTTCATTATGACTAATTAATTTATTGATTCGTGAAGTGCAAATTGATTCAACAATAAATTCAATAATACTGAGATTTTTTGTTTCTCTTGCTAAATCTAAATATGATTTACCATCTTGATTTACAGTAGCCCAATCAATTGTAATAAGTTCAACCATTTGTTTAATTGACTTTAATTGTTCATTTTTAATCAAAATATGAAATCCATTATTTGTTCCATCTAATATAATATTATCATGCATAAATGCATAATCTTTTTTATCAATATAAGATTGAACAAGTGCACGATAATCTACATATATTCCATAATTCATAACATCATCATCATTACTATTATTGCGTTGAATCAAATTTAAATTATGATATAACTCTGTCTTGCTTTTTTCACTCCATACAAGATATTGTACATCTGCAATAATAAATCTGTAAATATTATTATATTCTTGTTCAATTGACATAAAAGCATGAATATATGCATTTTTAAAAATATCTCTATCATATGTATTACTGTTTAATTCTTCAAATTCTTTATATTTTTTAACCAATAATATATGTACTCCGATTAATGAATGCAATTTATTAGCATTTTCAGCAGTTGAAAGAACTTCAATAATTTTAGATGAAATGTATTCGGCTGTAGTTGTCATTGTAATGTATGTATTAATTGTAATGTATGTATTAATTGTTATATTTGATATATATCATACTAAAATCAATTTTTTTATATATTATAATAACAGCAATAAAAATTGATTTTTGCACTATAACTAATATAACTAAATTATAACTAAATTATAAATAAAACAATAATGTTTAGATTCAATTCATTTGGAGGAAACGGAACAAGCACTTTTACTTATACATATGATGGTATTTGTGATTTATTACTACATGATGATACACTTACTGTTATAAGCGAAATTGAAAAAGGAATTGTAAATATCAATCAGCAAGATACAAGAACTAAGAATACACTTTTACATATTGCAATCAAAGAAAAAAACATTAAAGTTATTGACTTATTACTTTCTAAAGGTGTTGATATTAATATTAAGAATCGTAAAGGAGAAACATGTTGTGATTTACTTGCATCAAGTGGATTAGGACCTACTATTCACAAACTTATTGATAAGTATAAATCTTTACATGTCTATACTAATAAAGATTTGACTGATTCTAAAAATAAAATTAAATTATTAGAACAAGATGTAAAAGGATATATTGATACAAATACAAGACTTGCAAGACAAAAACAAGATTTAGAATGTAAATATGGTTCTTTAGAAATTGATGTTATCACTTTAAGAAAGAGAAAATTAGATTTGGAACATAAATGTGATACATTAGAAAAAGAATTATGTGAAGTTAAATCATCAAGAGATAATTTAATTAGAGCATCTAAAAAACAACGTGTTTAATACTACTTTTTATAATTATGAACAACTTTTTATAATTATGAACAACTTTTTATAATTATGAACAACTGGGTTATAATTATGAGCAACGGTGGTTATGGTTATGAGCAATGGTGGTTATAGTTATGAGTAACTGGGGTTATAGTTATGAGCAATGGTGGTTATGGTTATGAGCAACGGTGGTTATAGTTATGAGCAATGGTGGTTATGAGCAACTAATATTCATCATTATTAATAAAGTATATAAAATTATAGATATTAAAAAAAGTATATAAGTATGTATAAACCATCTTTTACCTCTATAAAATCATTACATGAAAATGAATTTGATTCTATTGTTAATAATGTATATACAATAAAAGGATGGGTGCGTTCTGTTAGGAAACAAGCAAACATATTATTTATACAAATTTATGATGGTTCGTCTGCTCTCTCATTACAGGCATTGCTTCTAAATGAGGGAGCAACAAAAGAACTGTTTTCATACTTTGAAAAGGATTGTTGTGTTGGCGCATGTATTTATGTAGACGGGGTGATTAAAAAATCTCCAGGAAAGGGGCAATTATTTGAATTACATGTAAACAAGGGGATGGTTATAGGAAAGGTGGAAAATCCTGCAACATATTTACCATCGGTTAAAGGTGTATCACTTGAAAAACTAAGAGAAACACAACATTTACGTTCTAAATTTAAATCATTTGGTTGTATTTACCGTATACGTTCTGCATTATCAAAAGCAGTACACTCCTTTTTTGAGATGCATAATTTTCATCATCTTGATCCAAATGTTATAACAAGTCATGATTGTGAAGGTGCTGGTGAAGTATTTACGATAACCACGCTTCTTAAGGATAAGGGTCATAAAGAAACAGATTTTTCCAAAGATTTTTTTCAAAAACAAGCATTTTTAACAGTTTCATCACAATTACAATTAGAGGCTATATGTGCTGGTATGGGTGGCGTTTATACAACTAACCCATCATTTAGAGCAGAACAAAGTAAAACAAGAAGACATATGGCATCATTTACACATTTAGAGTGGGAAATTCCTTTTATTGAGTTAAAAGATTTAATGGATTTTACTGAAGATTTGATAAAATATTGCATTACGAAGGTGTTAGATAAATGTAAGGAAGATGTTCAAGAATTGGATTCGTTTTTAGCAAAGGGGTTAATAGACAAGTTAAACACTGTTGTAAACAATGAATTTGAAAGAATTAGTTATACAAAAGCAATTTCACTTGTTAAGGAAAATAAGGATAACATATTGAAAAAGTTTGGTGATGCAGTCGGTGCCGATACATTGCCTGTATGGGGAGATGATTTGGGTTCATATTGTGAAAGATATATTTGTGAAGAAATATATAAAAAACCTGTTTGCATTTATAATTACCCAAAAAGTTTAAAGAGTTTTTATATGAAACAAAATGTGGAAGGTGGGGGAGGCGTGGAAGGCGGGGGTGGTGAATTAGGGGAAGGGGGAGAGACGGTGCAAGGTGTTGATGTTATTGTTAATGGTATTGGTGAATTAGTTGGTTCATCAATCAGGGAAGAGAATTATGACTTGTTGGTTAAAGAGATGGATAATAGAAAGATGAATAAGGAAGATTATGAATGGTATATTGACCTACGTAAAAATGGTACTTTTCCACATGGAGGTGCAGGACTTGGATTTGATAGACTTGTTTCATTTTGTACTTCTATGGAAGGTAATATAAGAGAAGCAGTACCATTTCCCGTTTGTTATCAGGAATGCAATTATTAACTATATTTACAAATAACTATTAAGACTAAAATTGAAAAAATATAAATATATATGCATATTGTATAAAGAAGAGTTTAATTACAAGATGGATTTAGTTGTTAAAGAGGTAAATAAAGCAAAATTGGAAAAATTATTACAATTGGCTACAATATTTAACATAGCATCAATAGATACACAATATTACAAAAATATATTAGAATTTTATGAAAATAACAAAATTGTTGGATTTGTTAACTATTGCATAAACCCGTCAATGGGGAGCAGAGACAATCTATTTATAAGGAATTTGTATTATAGTGATAGTAATATTTTGAATAATATTGTAGTTTCATTATGCAATTATTGTAAAAGTAAGAATTTAATAATTATAACAACATTAGATAATAAGGAAAAAAAATTTACAGATGAATGTATAACAGCATTTTATAATAATAATTTTACAGGTAAAAATGTAATTATTTATAAATAAGATAATTTTAGAGTATATAATATATAAGATAATCTTAGTGTATATGAGCAGTGATTTTATTCCTTATAAAGATTATAAAGATTATAAATTGGTTAGTTTTACAAAAGAAGAAAAAAATATAGTAAAACGAGTAAAAGAATATGCTAATAGAAATTGTAGAAAAGTAATACAAAAATCATTTATTACAAAATCATTAAATGAACTTGATTATGGCTTTGCATATTTTAGAACTGAAATATTGAAAAGTGATCAATCTGTTAAATATCGTCCGTGTGCTTTTGCGTGTGTAAAAAAACAAGATGATGAAGCATTAACATTGTTGCTAATTTGTACAATCCAAAATATGGATAAGTTAGGTACCAAATTACTAAAAGATGTTTTTGAATATGCAAGAGAAAATAAGTTCATAAAAATTTTGTTAGAATGTAATGAAAGCAATAGTGCTTTTTATACAAAATTTGACTTTATAAATGAAGGTTATATTAGTGAAGAAATGCTTATAATGGTTAAGCATGTTCAATAAATTGTAGTTATTACCAATATCCTCCTTAAGTGTATGTTTGGTGCTAATAAAGGCACATTTGGTACTAATAAAGGCATCTTTGGTGCTAATAAAGGCACATTTGGTACTAATAAAGGCATCTTTGGTGCTAATAAAGGAATCTTTGGTGCTAATAAAGGAATCTTTGGTGCTAATAAAGGCACCTTCGGTAAGGTTGTAAAATTATAAAGATAATATAATTATTTTTTTATACATATAAATATATATTCGTATTTATGATAATTGACAAGATATATATAATTAATTTGGAAAGGGCAAAGGAACGTTTAGAAAAGATAATTCGTGAATTAGAAAAATTAGGAGGGCAATTTACAAATTATACAGTATTTAAAGCAATTGATGGTAAAACTATAAGTGAAGATGAAATTAAAAAGTTATTAACATTAGATGCCCAATATTCTTTTTATATAAATGCATTTAATTTTGACCAAATACGTTCAAGAGGTGAAGTTGGATGCTATTTATCACATTTAGGTGTTTGGAAAGATATGATTAAAAATAATTATAATAATGTTATAATTATTGAAGACGATGTATTTTCTAATATGACCAGCAAACAAATTAATAAAAATCTTGATTTTTTACCTCTTGATTATGATGTTGCCCATTTAGGATGGTTTAGTCGTTATGAAGGTAATTATCTTAAGAAGAGTACTAATTGGGTAATTCCTATAGATAATAAAAAACATTTTTCAATGATTTATGGCACGTTTTCATACATGTTAAGTAATAAAGGGGCAAGAGAATTAATTGCAAATGCAATACCAATAAATATGCAAGTAGATTCATATATATCTATATATTCATCATTAAATCCATCATTTAAAAGATATTTATCAATTTCACAGTTATTTGAACAAGGTGAAGGTATGAAGGGTACGCACTCTGATTGTGGTAAATGTTATGATGGTGATTTGATTAGAACTAAATACGAAAGACATGAACCATTTGGTATGTATCATGTAAATACAAATAATAATTTATTAGTTATAATTATATTAGTTGTTATTATCCTTATCTGTTGTAATAAAAAATAGTTATATTTACAACAACTTACAAGTCTAGTTTATAAACATAGTAATTATAATAAAATAGAAACATAATACGTAAAAGTGTTATTGCTTCTTTTATACATTTTTCATTTATATAATTGTTAATATTACTAATAATTTTATTACTGTAAATATTTATAGCATATATATACTTATTACCACCATCAATATAATCATGGTCAATATAATCATTTACATTATAATAAGGAACATATTCATAATCGTACTTGCCACTATTATAAAAAGGTATATAGTCATAAATCCAACTTATAAACGTTATTTCTTTTTTATGAAATATTCTATTTATCATTACATCAAAATTAAAAACAGATTTAATAATCATTAATATTAATCTATAATACTTTCTTCTAATTAATAATAATATTATATTTTTAGTGTACATTATTGTAAAGATATTTTGTAAGTATATTATCTGTATTGGAAATAGTAATAATAAACAAAATGTAGTAAGCATTTTCCATGTATATATATTTATAATACTTGTACACAATAAACACCAATATAAATACTCCCACTCTATACCCAATACGTTAAACTTGTTAATATTTATTATTTCTGCAATAGATATAACCAAAAGTGTCAAATTTTCATTATTTTTATATTTATTCTTTGAATTTATGAAAAAAGGATTTAATAGTACTCCTCTCTCTAAATATATTGATTTTGATTGTGTATAGCATAGTGATAGTAATAGTAACTGAATAAAAAAATTCATTATGTTAATTATAATAAATGTATATACATAACTATTTATAAACTATTTTTATAAACTGTCTTCATCATTGGTTCTATCGCTTCCATTGGTACTATCGCTTCCATTGGTACTATCGCTTCCATTGGTACTATCGCTTCCATTGGTGCTATCATTGGCTCTATCAAAATATCTATAATTATCATTGGTTCTATCATTATTATCATTGGTTCTATCATTATTATCATTTTCTTCTCTCCCCAATCCCTCTTCTATATTTTCATTTATAAATCCATAATGAATAATATCATCTATATCAATAAAAGCAAGTTCGTTAAAATATTGTTCATATAATAACAAGTCATTATTTATAAGTGAAGTATGTGTAAAGTTTGTAGTTGTTGGTAGTAAAGGTGAAAAGTTTGTAGTTGTTGGTAGTAAAGAATATCTTAAATTATTAGGTGATGATAATGACATTGGAACTATATTGTGTAATAATGATAAATATGAACTGGTATTGTTGCTTGTTAATGTGGAATTGGTATTGTTGCTTGTTAATGTGGTATTATCATTATTATTTATAATGTTTATAATTTTTTTTGGCAAATAAGATAATTCTACTCTACATAGTGGACAACACGGTTTTTTAATATTTGTAATACATTCTAAACATATAATATGATTGCAATTTAGAAATAATGTTAATTTATCATTATAACATATACAACATAATGTGTCATGTAATTCTAAATTATTATCCTTCTTATCTATTTTTTTACTATCCTCCATAATGTAATTATAATAATAAAATATTTTTTTTATTACTTATACTCTCTATTATGCTTACAACCACAAATAATTACAACCACTGATAATTACAACCACGAATAATTACAACCATAATAATTACAACCAAGAATAAATTTTAGAAAGTAATATTATTATGAATATTAATTCAAATATAAACAACAATAATATAATATTAATTTACAATATAGATACAGATATTTATAATAAAAAAATTATAAATGAATTAAATAAGGATATTAATTCTATTTGCAATATATTTGATTCTATTTGCATTGATGTTTTAATAAAACTATTTATAATGTATAAACGTGAAAAAAGAAGTAAGTATAAAAAATTTTATGAACCTTACATTAAAATAATATTAAAGTTAAAAAAAATGGAATATATTAATATTAGGGAATATTTTCAATTTATAATTAATATTTTGCGTATAATTAAAAAAAAAAGTAAGATTGAAAAGTTTATATTTTTAAGTTATAATAATGATATTAATAATGATAGTACTAATGATAAGTATATTAATATAACCTATTTAAATGATAAATTAATCCAAGTTATAAATAGTATTGCAAAAGATAATTTAATAGTAAGCAATATATTAAATATACATGAAAATAAAAAAAGTAATAATACTGATTATATAATTAAATTATCTACTTTTTTATGTAGTGAATTTTATTATTTATATAATGCTATAGAAATGTATGATATAATAAAATCTGTTATTACTATTAACAAAAATGGTAAACATGAATTTATTAAAAGTTATAATGATACAAATGAAAAATTAATATATATATACGAAAATGATAATTCACAAATAAAAAATTATAAATTAGAATGTAATAAAAGTTTAATTTTTGAAATACTTAAAAAAGTTAAAAGTATATTGAAAAGTAATAATATTTAGAAAAAGTTGAATAATGATAAATATATATATATAAACTATAAATTATAAACTATTGTTATAAGCATGACCGATATAGCAAAAACAGTTATAAACTTTACAGAATTAGCAAAAACATATGGAAAATTAGTTAATCATGTTTTTAATACCCATACTTATAGAGGTAATGGTTTTATTAGTATTATTAAATATAATTACAATGGTGATTTATTATTTCTTGGTGATAAGGATAGTAATTTAATAACAGTTATTGACACAGTTAATAAAAGAATTATTGGTAATTATGAAGGACATAATGGTGTTATTTGGTGTTTAGAATCATGTAAGAATGATTTACTTGTTTCAGGTTCTGGAGATATGTGTGTAATATTTTGGAATCTAAAAACAGGTGAACAGATTAGAAAAAATAAATATAAAGGTATTCCTAAAAATCTTGCTATTTCTAATAATGGTGAATATTTATTAATAAGTATTGATACAATTAGTAAACGTTTTCCAAATATTCTATATTTATATTCTATTAGTGATAATACAGAACATGTACTTATGAATCCAGAATGTAAAATTACATCAATGAATTGGTTAAATAATCAAGAAGTGCTATTATCATATGATGATGGAAATATAGATTTTATTACTATTACTGATAATACATTTACATCATCTAAATATAAACTACACGAAACTACTATAAAATCTATTGCATTTAATAGTGATAGAACAAAAATAGTATCTGCGTCTATTGATAAAACATCTAAAATATTTAATTTAGAAAAAAAAGAAGTAGAATTAACTATTCAAAGTACAGTTCCTCTTAATAGTGCATGTTTTTCTCCAGTTAGAAATGTAGTTATGATTGGAGGTGGATTAGATGGTTTATCTGTTGCATTTTCTGTTGGTAATGATACAAGTATTAAATTTTGTTCACTAAAAAAAGGAACACATGTTGGTGAAATTAGTACACATTTTGGACCCGTTAAAAATATTGTTTTTAATCCAAATAAAACAAATTTTGCATCAGCAGGACATGATGGTTATGTTAAGATTTATTCTATTAATAGTGATTATGTAGGGCATATGGAATTACCAATTATTGAATCATCACAAGATGTTGCAAATATTAAAATAAAAAATATTTGCAATAATCAATTAATAAATGAATCAATAAAATATATAGAATATAATTTTAATGCTCCTAAAAAAAATACAATTGTTGAAGAAAAGACAATTGGAACATACAAAGTTCCAACTGCGTCAAATGCGTCAACTGCGTCAAACGAGCCAACTGCGTCAAACGAGCCAACTGCGTCAAACGAGCCAACCACAACAAGCACAACAACCACAACAACCGCAACAAGCACTGGGGTATACAATATTAAAAAAGTAATTGAAAAATATAGTTCTAATATGGTTGAAGGAGGTATTAAAATATCTAATTTACCAAATACTATAACACGATATGATTTAGAAGAAATATTTGATATTTATGGTCGTATTAAAGAAAGAGGAATACATGTTAAAAATTACAATGATGATACAATTGCATATATTAATTATGAAGATATTGAAAGTGCAAGAAAAGCAGTTTCTGCGATGAATGGTTCACGATATGAATATATGATTATTAGTGTTGAACTATTAAACAAATAAAAAATTTTTAGTCTAATATAATTATATTTGCATTATTTAACTTGTCATTTATATTTGTCATTTCCATTGTTGTTAGTCTATCGTGTTCTATTAATTCATTTTTATTTTTGTTAATATCTAATTCAAGATTGTTAACTTTTATTTCTAACAAAATTATACGTCCATTTATCTTATTTATTGCATCATTTATTAAATCTAACTTGTAATCAACACTATTTGTTTTAATCTTATTTTTTATAAACATGATTTTTCTAACAACTTTTTTCTTAATTCTATTAAATGTAATACTTTTTTCACTACTGCTCCCATCATTGCTTATAACCAAATCCTCATTGCTTATAACCAAATCCTCATTGCTTATAACTGGATCCTTATTGCTTATAACTGGATCCTTATTGCTTATAACCTGACCCCGATGTTCTTCATTGCTTATAACCCGACCCCGATGTTCTTCATTGCTTATAACCTGACCCCGATGTTCTTCATTGCTTATAATCTGTTGTTGGTCCTTATCAAATACGCTTTTTTCTAAATCATTATCGTAAATTGATTTTAGTTCTGGTATGTTTGATGTTTCTAACTTTTTTTTATACATTGTATCTTAATATAATTTATATATTTTTTTATTTATATATAAATTTATACCATCACATCTAAAATATTATATAAATGTAATTTAGTATGAATACACGCAATTCAAAGAAAAAAAAATATTATAAAGGCGGTTATAGCGGAGGAAAAAATGTTAAGAATGAGGGCGGTTATGGGGGCGGTTATGGGGGCGGTTATGGTGGCGGTTATGGTGGCGGTTATGGTGGCGGTTATGGTGGCGGTTATGGTGGCGGTTATGGGGGCGGTTATGGGAGTGGACATGAGGACGGAGGGCAAGGGGGTGGTGGCGGTAATTATAATCAGGGATATTTTAATGGATATCTTGATGGGTATCACGAGTGTTTAAATAATATAAACAATATACCATTAATGAAATCAGACATAATAGGAAATAGTGAAGGGGGTAAGTACGATCAATATGGTCAAAAAACAGAACCAACTAATTATAGCGTTGAAAGTAAGGATATTGAGTTTTTGATGATAAATATAGAAACAATAGAAGACCTTATACAATTAGGTAAAGATTATGGTACCAAATATCCAAAAAATAAGAAATATAATATAAACTTGCAAATTATTGCTGATCTTGTTGAACCATTAACAAACTTAAACTTACTAATAGGTCTAAAGCCAATTAAAAAGCAATTGGTTGAATTAATTTTATATTTTACATTACAATTAGATGATAAAAATAATGATTTATTACATACAGTCATAGAAGGTACTCCAGGAACAGGTAAGACTGAATTGGCAGAGGCTTTATCAAAAGTATATTTAAAAATGGGAATATTATCAACTAATATATTTAGAAAAGTGAGAATTAATGACTTGAAAGGTGAATTTTTAGGACATTCGGCTGCTAAAACGCAAGAAGTATTAGAATCATGTTTAGGTGGTGTTCTATTTATTGATGAAGCATATTCATTAGGAAATGCAGAAGGTAAAAATTCAAAAGATGTTTATAGTAAAGAAATTATAGATTTAATAAATCAATGGTTAACAGAACACAAAAATGATTTTATATGCATTATTGCAGGATATGCAAATGATTTGAAAAGTTCATTCTTTAGTTTTAATGATGGTTTAGAAAGACGTTTTCCAATAAGATTTAGTATATCAGGTTATGATAGTGCAGAATTAAAAGAAATATTTATAAAAATTGTACATGAAAATAAATGGAAAATTAATGATGATGCTATAACAACGCAATTTATTGAAGAATACAAAGAATATTTTAAATTTAATGGCGGTGATATGGAAATATTATTTACCAAATGTAAAATTGCCCATTGTAAAAACTTATTACGTATAAAAGATAAAAGTAAAAAGGTTATTGATAAAAAAGATATTGAAGATGGTGTTGCCTTTTTTCTTGAAAATCCACAATTTGCAAATAGAAAAACAAAAAAAGAAGGCTATCCTTATCATATGTACTTGTAAAGACATTAAAGCAATTCCATGCATAATTGTTCACCTGACTTGATTGTAATAAGATTTGCAATCAATGTCAGTTCGCGCAAAAGACGTGTCATTTCAAGTTTTGTATAATCATCACCTTTACCAGCAAGTGCTTCTCTCAATGCTTTAATGTGTGTCAAGACATGTCTACTGAATGCTTCTGGTATTGTGTCTTTATCATGGCTATTGCTGTCGCCCCCCAAAAGGCTATTAGAAGTGTTATCTCCAGAATCATTATGATTCATATCTTTATTATATGTATATGTATATATATAATAATATAATTAAGATTCATTTTTTTTTATATACATCAATATAGATATGGATACATTTAAAAATAAGGTAATTTTATTAGGAGAAAGTGGTGCTGGAAAGACAAATTTTGCTATACGCTTAACAACAAATAATTTTATGCCTAATTCTACTATTACAGTTGGTGCACAATTTCATTTACATACTATCAATTATAACAAGAGCCACGACCAGGGCCAGAACCAAGAGGTTAATCATAGCAATAAAAAAATAAAATTGGAAATTTGGGATACAGCAGGTCAAGAACGTTTTAGATCATTATTACCAATTTATATAAGACATGCATATATTATAGTAATTGTTATAGATGTAAGTGAAAGTGATAAAAATAGTTTTAACGGAAGCACCTTTTATAGTAATAGTAAAAGCGTTTATAATCATGTAATAGACCCAGTACACGATACACTTTTATTTTGGTTATCATATTACAAACAATATATGTATATGTATAATCCCGAACATTATGTTATTGTATTATTTAATAAAATTGATATGTTGCCTGATAAAAAGTATGTTGTTTCTAATAAAGTATTGGAATTGTTAAGTGATTATAAATTACAAAATAATTATATTTGCACATCTGTTAAAGATAATATTGGGTTTGAAGAATTTAATAATTTTATTATCAATATGGACAAGATAGGCACCAAAAGAACCAACAGTACCAACAGCACCAACAACAACAGTACAAACGGCACCAACGGCATAAACAGCACAAACAGCACAAACGGCACCAACGGCACCATCAGTAACAGTATAAAGGAATTATTTACAACAAGTAATTCTTTTACTAAATATAAATGTTTTGGATTTTAATTTTTCTTTAATGCTTTTGGTTGGTCACAATCATTAGAAAATAGGCACATATTTCCATATACTTTCCATTCTAATTGCCATTTTGCAAGGGGAAAAGTAGGTCCACCATTTCCATTTTCCCAACCTCGTTTTCCACGATTAACATTAACAAGTTCTCCACCAGGATTTTTATAATCATTATTATCTCTAATACCATCTGCATTACCGCATATACCGCTTATACCTAATTCTTGATGTGGTGCTTTAATAGAAACTGTTCCACAATATCCTCCTGCTACCATAACTTCAAAATTATTAGGTACTTTTATTTTAAGTGCTTTAGTTGTAACACCCTTACCTTTCCATTCAAATAATTGCTTTCCATATTTTACTTTAACACCACCAATAACAAGTTCATAGTCTTCAGGTAGTAATTGTTTTTTACCGTTTATAATTATGTGGCTATAATCAGTTGGATCTACTTCTACAATTATATTTTTATATTTAATTGCAACACCTGTCATGCAAGAAACAGCGCCATACATATTAACATTTCCATTTTTTCTCATCTTCTCTTGGACTTGAAATTTGCTATCAATAGTTCTTGTTAATATAAATACACCAGGTTCTTGTATGTGAAATACTTCTCCATCATAATTAATAAAATGTGGGTCACCGCTTCCAACACATACTTTTGATGTTGTTGGTACCTTATTACATATCTTTCCAACGCATTTTATATTATTTTTGACATCTTCTACTACAATTGCTTCTTTTGCAATATTTTTATCATTTGTCATAAGCATGTCTGTTAAACAACCTTCAAAAATATCTTTCTTGTTTTCAATTCCAAGTGAACGACAAAATTTAACTGCATCTTTTCCAGCATCTGATACAACCCATTTGTTAAATTCATCATCCCTTTTATTTGCTACTTCTATTGCTTTTTTAGTTAATCCTGCTTTATTTGTTTTTATATTAATTACATCGTGTGCCTTTGGTGTAGGTGCCTCTTGTGCTTTTGGTGTAGGGGCCTTTGCTTGTTCCTCTTGTGCCTTTGGTTGTTGCTTGGCTTTTGCTTGTTCCTCTTGTGCATTTGGAGTAGGTGCTTTTGCTTGTTCCTCTTGTGCTTTTGGTGTAGGGGCTTTTGGTTGTTCTTGGGCCTTTGGTGTAGGGGCCTTTGGCTGGTCTTGTGCTTTTGGTGTAGGGGCTTTTGGTTGTTCTTGGGCTTTTGGTGTAAGGGCTTTTGGTTGTTCTTGGGCCTTTGGCTGGTCTTGTGCTTTTGGTGTAGGGGCTTTTGGTGCGGGTGCTTTTGACTGTTCGGAAGTCTGTGTTATGTTTTTACAATTATTGGAAGTAAGAAATTTATAAACATCATCTAATAATTGTAATTCTTCATCAAATGATTTTTTAACATCTTTATTTTTTGAAATTTGTTTTTTATAATTATTCATAAATATTTCATATGATTTAATAATATGTTTATGATTATCATTTTCATTTGAATAAAGAGCATCTAATCTTTTTTGTGTTTTTAAAGTCATACTTATTTCATCAGTTTTTGTAGCAATAGTATTTTTTAATTTGGATAATAATAATCTATATTTTATAGTTATATCCTTTGATTCTTTTGCAATTACCATTTTTAAATCATTAATTTCTTTAATAATGTCTTTATAATCAGAGTAGTGTTTAACTTTATCTGCTTCTTTATACATACGTTCAATATTATCTAACTCTTCCTTTATTACATTTTTTTGGGCAATTAATGATTTTTTAATATTACTTTTTTCATCTAACTTACTATCTTTTTCTTTATTTAACAAGTCTAAACGTTTTAGTGATGCATCAACTTCTTTTTTAATGTTTGATAGTGAAATAGATGATTGTTCTAATTGTTTTTTCTGTTCATCATGTTCTATGCGTTGACTATTATAAATTTTATTAAAATCATTTTCCTCATTAATAACCTGTTGTTTCATTGTATCAACATATTTTAGAATTTTGTCATAACTTTGCCCTTTATTACCCACATTACCCACATTACCCGCATTAACTTTATTAATACCGTTATCAATACTAATAGTCATAATTGGTGAAATTACAAATGATAAACACAGTAATACGTAAATCAATTTCATTATATATTATATAATACAATTATAATATTTATAATAAATACATTTATAAAAAGTAAAAGGACAATGTTTTAATTATAAAAATTATCCATACATACTAAAACATGTTTCATCCCTCATTGTATTGATAATAAAGGTGTTTGTATCAATAAGTTCACTAATATTTTCCATGTACTTGTCTTTATAAGTGAAAAGGAAGTTAACAATTGCCGACATTGACAATTTCCTTTTACAAATGATATCATAAAATCTATTAAAGTCTGTCTTAATTGTATCTGTTTGTAAATATCGGCTCATTAAATCTGTAAATAACTTCTCAATTTCATCTTTCTTAGGCAAGTTAATTTGTAAAATCATATCAATACGCCCTGGTCTTAATAATGCATTATCTAATTGTTCTGGATGATTTGTTGTTATAAATATAATTGTCCCGCTTTTAGTTAATACACCATCCATAATATTTATCAAATTTGAAAATGTTATTTGTGCATTATCATTTGTAGCGTGTCTTTTATTAAATAAGCAATCAATATCTTCAATCAAAATAACACTTTTGGGGTCAATGTATTTAAATGCTGATAATAAGGTTGTGTTTGTTGTTTCTCGTGTGATTGTTAACATACCCAAGTTATAATTTATTTCATTACATAATGCTTTAATTAAACTTGTTTTACCACTACCAGGGCTTCCTGTTAACAAATATATTTTTTTATATGGAATACCAAATGCATTGTATTCATCTTCTACTTCTGGTTTTAGAAAGTTTAAAACATCATCTAAAATCTTACTTTTAATTGTTTCATCAATATATATTGTCTTCATTGTTCTTTTTGGTATTTTATTGTATATTGACCAATCACCATGTTTATCACATACTAAAATATTTGTTCTATTTTGTAATAGTAAATCTTCAGAACATGCTTTTTCATAAAAGTCTGTAAATACATCATGTGTTGTTTCAATAACCATTCTTTCAAAATATTGTGGTGAACACGATGTACCTACTGGTTTACCTTCTTCGTGATATCTTATAATTATAGTATTACGTGTACTGTCACTTGTACTATCACCGCATATATGATTATATTTATAAGTACCATATCCAAGAGTAATTGATTGTATATTATTTATGATAGTTTTCTTATTTAATGCATCACAAACAAAATAACTTTTTTTATCAATTGGTTCTAAATTTACTCTGTTTTTATATACATAATTAGCAACAACTTTGGAATCACTTGAGTTAATTTCAAATGTTTCTGTCATAATTAGAATATGTAGGTTATAGGGAGTGTATGTTATTATAATTTTGGTTATATCTATACAAAATCAATTTTTATTATATATAGAGCAGTTATGTAAATAAAAAATGAAAAAACATATGTACTGCATTATCTTATATATTAGTACTTACACTGCACAGACATGCCCACCCCCACACAAATACAAAATGATGCACTATTTGCATTGGCCACACAACAAGAGGAGTGTGGTTTACCCGTCACGGGACCCATTCTTCAATTTGATGGTATGAAGATGTTGGCATTGGAACTAGAAAAAATCCAGAAAGAAATGACTGACAAAGACGCCATAATGGCACAACAATTGCATGACGAATTAAACGGTCATGGAGGCGTCGTTGCAAGTGGTCATAGAGGCGTCGTTGCAAGTGGTCATAGAGGCGTCGTTGCAAGTGGTCATAGAGGCGTCGTTGCAAGTGGTCATAGAGGCGTCGTTGCAAGTGGTATTGGTCGTGCAGATGCAATGACTGATTCGGAGTTCCACCTATGGTTAGCATCAGGAAGTGGCTCCTCTGAATCTCGCACACACGCTGAGCGTCTTGAGGCGCTTAAAAGAATGCCATTATAGGCTGTGTATTTTTGTGGAAGTAAAAAATGAAAAAACACATACCGTATTGGTCCACCGCATCTACCATGACCACCGCATCTACCATGACCACCGCATCTACCACCATCATGACCGAGGAGGAACTGATGCATATCTTGCTCACAGCAACACCTGAACAGGTCAATGAACTATTGCAATGTATACGCACTACAGTGCAATATGGCCCATTTGTTGCATTAAACTAAATGCATTTTTTTAGGACAATGGATTGTAGAATGCCATTGTTTTATCAACGTATACCCAATTATTTTTGTTTTTTTCATAACATTCCGTAATGTACAATCCATCTGCATTATATTTATGTGCATCCCATCTAATGTCTCTACACAAATTATAATCTATTAACATCATTGCAGTATCAATATTATACAAGGAAACATTATCACCTTTTAGTAGTGTTTTAAATGGAAAGATGTTTTCAGGGCGTTGTTGGTCAAATGTATACACCTTATTGTCCTCCAATGTAGATAACAGTTCGTATAAATGAGGGTGAATAACATTATCATCATCTAAATAATACAAATATGTATCCATGTCTTTAATTAAATCAAGTGCATAATTGCGTTGCGGATTACCACTCCCACCATCACCTTTATATACATGCTCCTCTATCTTATCACTAAAACAATCATTTGCAAATAATTTTGGATTTTCTGTAATTTTACTTCCATCGTATACAATTATCCATTTATTTATATACTCAAATTTAATACTATCCTTAATTTTTAATAAGTTGTTTGGTCTTATTGATGGTGTAATTAATACGACCTTTTTCCTATAGGCATTAGAGGGGGCATTAGAGGGGGCAGGGGCCGTGGTCATTCGTTCATAAATGTGATAATTACAAACACTCTTATACACCAAATTAAAATAGTTAATTAGTTGCATATCATTACAGTCATTCATTTCATAACATTTCATTCTTGTTAATCCCAATCTATCAAGTTGTATGCATATAAAATCTGGGTTGGAATTGAATGAATTTTTATTATCTAATACAATAAAATCATTACTACTATCTTGATATAATTTTATTATTTCCTCCATATTACGATGTAAAGTTTCTATACCTATTATACAATACTGTTTTTTATAATCCACGTTAATTATATTATTGCAATATCTATAATCATATTTATCACATTTCCATATTTGTACATGTTCATTCATATATTTTTCATCTTCATGAGCATTTAATTGTTTCATTACTTCTTGAACATTATACTTTTTATAACAATGGTCTGTTAAATGGTATCTCAATCTATTTATTTCACCATTTCTAATATATGAAAAATTATTACCACCATCATTCATATATTGAATATACCCCAATTTTGGAATTTTAGCAATTTTAGTTTTAACCGCTGTTCTAATAAATAATTCATAATCATCACTTATAGGTAAATATTCAGAATAATTTCCAATTTCTAATAATGTTTTTCTACGCCAAATACGCGGATGGTTTGGAATACTTACAATATGACTTAGTGTAATATTATTTATGTTTCCATGACATGCAACAAATACCCATCTATTATCATATTTCTGTCTATAATATCCTGCATATCCTAATGAATAAAAATCACCATATTTAAAATTTTCCTTATTTTCATACAAATTAATGTAATCCATATATATAAAACCTATTTCCTCATCGCTATTAAATACATTTGTTGCATCTTGGAGTACATCTGGTAATATTTCATCATCATGGTCTAACTCTATAACATATTTACCACGACACAGCGACACAGCCTCGTTTTTAACATTACCTATATTACCACTATTCTCAGAACGCTTGTATAATCTTATTCTTTGGTCATTCTTAAACATATTTGTTAAAAATGTAAAATGGTCGGGTTTAGGTTCTGGTTCAGGCGTATCATCTAATATTACCCATTCCCAATGTTTTAAAGTTTGTAATTTAATACTATCATATGCTCTTTTTATTTTATCATATGATTTATAACATGTTGTAAATATGGAAAATATTGGTCTTACTTTTTCAACGGGCATGGTTACTATAGACATATAACAATAATTAACCATTGAATTAAACTTATCAATGTCTATATTAACATCGCTCACATGTAACCATTGCACCCTCATTGAATCTGCTATTACACTATTAACCTCTCTAAAAATGTCTTTACTGTTGGGGCTGTTGGTGCATGTAGGGCCGTTGGGGCTGTTGGTGCATGTAGGGCCGTTGGGGCTGTTGGGGCATGTAGGGCCGTTGGGGCTGTTGGTGCATGTAGGGCCAGGGTTATAGGTAACCAGTACTTGGTAACTGCAATTAAACATTTTGTTTAAATCCTCCTTATTATTAATAATATATACAGAGCATAATAAATTGTCTTTGTTTATTTCAAATAGGTTATCTATATAAGAATGCTCGTCATATCTAAATAAGATAACATACGGGTATTTCATACCTATAGTTTTAATACTGCTCTTTGGCGTCGTGGTCATGTATATGTATGTATAGTTATATCTATTGCCTATAATTTATATTATTTATAAACTAAAATCATTTCTAATTAAAAATGCGATTAAACCACGATTTACTACCATTTTGAATATGTCTATACATTGTACGATTTTCTTTTGTTATTGTATCAATTACTGTTAATAATTTTATTCTGTCATCAATTATATTCTTAATATCTTCTTCCAACTTTTTAATTTTAATTTCATTGTCCACATCAACTTTAATATAATCATTATGACCACTACCTACATCATAATTGGTGCATATTGTTTCTACATCATCATATGTAAATGTACCTTTATCGTGTTTTACCAAAGGTGCCAAAGGCATAGAAGAGGAAGGTGACAGATTTAATTTCATTATTTGCAATTCTAATTCAATAACCCTATTCTCCAAATAAGTATTTCTTTTTTGTAATATAGCATTCTGGGCCATAACGCTTCTCCTCATCCTATTGTATCTAATCCATAATAGTTGTATTTTTACACAGGCTCCTACCCTCTTATTATAATGCATCTTATATCTTATCTGTAAAACTTTTACTTTTTCTATCATTTGTTTATACTTTCTATAATTACAACTATTTATCAACATATTTTTTATAATTATTGCACTCTTTTTTTTATGGTTATAGGCATTGCTATTTACACCCGAATTGATCCTATTTGCTAATAATGTAATTGCTTTGACTTTATTGTATTTATTCCTATCAATTGCATATTTTATAAACTGTTGTATTTTATATGCATGTATATTTGTAATGTAAATACGGTTGAGGTTAATCATAGTAACATAGGCACCGAGCACATTAAAGGCCCGTATGTTGCTACTATAGGCCCTATTAATAACGGTTCTCTTACATGCTTTACTTATAATAATAGCACCCTCTTCTCTAATCTTTGCTATAACTACACATAACTTCATATGCGTTTCTTCAGTATAAAATGTGAGTGTACGGCCCCTAACTACCTCTAACAAGGGGTCTTGGAATGTATTACCAATAGGTGAAAGAGAAGCAATGAAGGGGGGAGCAGTAAGAGGGAGTCTATAGGCCTTATCAAACTCATTATTAGGCATTGTGTGGCTATAACCTGATTTTAATATGGTAATTAATTGAACAATACCATTATATACCAATTGCTCTTTAACCATATCATAATTAAAATGCAATGGTTTTTCACTATCATTTGGTTTTATACACTTTATAAAATGTAAATCACACCCCTTAATTGTATCTAAAAACTCATTTAATGAAGTGCAAAATTGGTTAGTTATTGAATTTATTTTAACCTTGTTTCTATTTATACCTGATTTTTTAACATTATCACTAAATATATTTCCTATGTACTTTGAAATGTCTGTATTTACTTTGTCCATATTTTTCTTAATAAAATTATCAATATTATATTCTATCTTCCCTGCAAAATGTTCTATGGTAAACTTGTTATGTGTGCTTATCTTGCTGGTACTGTAAATACTGCAAGTACTATAAGTACCATAATTTTTATTCATTTTGTATATTAGTGTACTATCACTTCCTTTTGGTAATATACACTCCTCATCCACATTAGTAAATATATTCTGTATTAACCTTACTTTATCCTTATTCCCGCCAAAATCAAAAGCATTTATAAGGCCCTCGCTTTTATACAATTCCAATTTATCATGAATAAGTACTTTATTTAATAAACCTTGTATAATTTCATTTGCATAATTTATACACAATTGTTCCAAACTATTATCTTCTAAATCCTCAAAGCCAAATATATCTAATATACCTATCTTATAATCATATTCCTTAACCTCATACATTAAATTCATTTGTTCTACTAACCAATTAAATAATTTTTCATATAGTTTCATGGCTAATGTATCACGTAATTCATTAAATTCAGTTTCATTATACACTTTTTCTATTTGTTCCTCTTGTATTTCTATTCTTGTTTTAACCAATATATCTAACTTATGTTCCTTATCTAAAAATGTTAATTCTAATATTTTCCTTACATTGTTTACTACCATAAATATAAATTCTATTTGTTCAGTACTAAAACCAACTGTGGTTAACGTATCAACAATCTCTTCATTACTTCTCGTAAATACATGAAACTTATTTTTATTTTCTTTGGTTAAAACTCTTACTTTTTCTAAAAGATATGTATTTGTCTTCATACCTACTATAACACCATCTTTATAAAAAACTTCAATAAATTTACCGAATCTACTACTGTTATGATTTTTTATTGTACATGCATTACCAAAATATTCTAACACTAACCCAGATGCCTGTATTTTTTCTAATAATGTCTTGGTTATATTGGGGAGGGAGGTTGTGGTGGGCATGGAGGCAAGGGAGGAGGGCGTGGATGCAAGGGAGATGGTGGGCGTGGATGCAAGGGAGATGGTGGGCGTGGATGCATTATCATTCATTGTTTCCAATATTTTTATTATTTGTTTTGTTGATTCTGTTTTTCCTGAACCTGATTCTCCTGAAATAATTATTACTTGATTTTTGTTATGTAAATTTTTTATAACTTTTTCTATGGGTGTATGTAAGCCTATGTCCATTGTGCTGTTTGGAGCAATAGGGTCATTTGGAGTAAGGGGGGTATACGGGTTAACAGACAATAAAACAGAGCCTAAAAGAGTATAAATTTTTTTATTTTCATATCTACTTTTTATAATTTCAATGCAATGGTCTATACTAACATTGTCAATATATAACAAATTACAATTATTGTTTATATTATTTGTGTGCGCGGTCATATTAATTATAATGTATATATAAAAAAAGCAGATTTATTCTAACCTGCTACAAAAAAGGAGATATTTCTACTAAATTACCCGAGGCACCCATTGACAACGGTATGGTTCAAATTGTCGTCGGGCATTTTCATTTGAATAACCCATTCTATTCCACTCTGCATAATTGGGCGAATCATAATCAGGAGCCTGAATTATGGAGTATAGGCATATGCTTAATACAGCACCCATAGCATATGAAAACACGTTACTCATTCCAATGTTTTTTGGGAGTAATATATATGTGTTTATTCATAAATAGTGCATATCTTCAAATTTTATTGTATATAGTAAAGTTTATTGTATATAGTAAAGTTTATTGTATATAGTAAAGTTTATTGTAAAAGCATTATAATAACACTGAATGCAACTAATAAAGGACCTATGTACAAACATTTTTCTTCCAAAGATGCCTGTGGCGCCAATCCATTATATATGGAATCAATATCCTTAAAGTGTAATAGGTTATCACGTTGCAATTGTTTAAGGCGGTCGTATCCAATTTCAACGGGAACCATGGTTTGGAATACGTCTTTCCATTCATAGTAAGGAATCCAGCAACTATGTTTGGACCATAATATGGCTCTTTGCTGTATAAGAATGTGTTTATGTCTTTGAAAGTATGGTGATGTATATGACAAGTTTATATATAGACGTGTCATAATGAAAGAATAATGTGATTATAATTAACAAATAACAAGTTCAATTTTTGTTACATATATAATAAAAGTTGAATTTTATAATAGTTATTGTCGTTTATGTTTACACTTCCATTATTTTGGAACAATGGTTGCTCAAATTATGGCTCTTACAACTTTTGTCCGCATGATTGGCATTAAGTGTACCATATGGGTTATGCTCTTGCTCTGTATGGGAACTGCCTTTACTGCATACGCACGTCTCTACTTTATGGAGGCAACAGGGTCATATCAAGGGTGGACAGACCTTGTCTTACCTCATACATCCTACTGCCTTGGAATAGGAATTCTTATTCCTCTTTTAGGTCTTCCATTGTCCAAGTGGTTAACACAACGCCTATACTCATCATTGGAAGTGTCAAAGAATCTCTATATGGGACTTTTTTCCAATGGTGGTCTTGACTCTATGTACCATGTACACGGTGCCCTTCTCAAGCAGAGAGGAACAATTGAAACGCTCATCCACTCTCTTCTTAGCATAGTAGGAGTAGTTATCAATGTCTCAATTACGGTATCGCATAATAGTGGTATAGGTATGTTGATTGTACCTCTTCTCAATTTTGCAGTTCTGTACTTGTTCCGCTCAAAATCTAAGGATGAAGAGAAACGTGTACATATAAGTCATAGTATGTTCTGCACTGGTTGTGGTAATGTTAGCAGTGGTTCTTATGAATGCTCTGGTTGCATTTCTAACAAGGGTCTTGCAACTCAAATTAAGGCCACGGTCAAGATTGGACTTATCACGCTCATGTCGGAGTACATGTGCCTAATGGTCTTTGCTTCAAATGCTGGTCAAGGCGCGGTTATTATATCCTACATTTCTATTGCATGGATGATGCGTTCTACCATGAATTCGTGCAATGTACTTGGTGATAAGAAAACACATAACCTTTTCTTTGCTATGTTATCACTATACTCCCAATTGCAAGAACGCCAACTACCTTACAATAAAAATGGTTTAAGTGTGGTAAATGCGCTGAAATTGGTACTAACGGATTATACGTGGGAGTGTGGTGTTGGATGTGTGAGAAAGGTTAGTTCTATGACCTTGGTTGCGGGTCTGCATTTGATAAAAGCAGTGAAAGGCACAGGAAAATCCACCTTTTTAACAAGTCTATTAAAGAATGCAGTACATGGACTTGCAGTGGATACATCTAACGGTCTTATAAATGCATCAGCATTTTCACTAAGAGCCTGGTGGAACATGGTCTTTTACATCAATAATCTTGCAAGTCTTGAATGTATGAATAGATTAACAATGTTTCAAAATCATAAATACGTTGCAAAAGTCATTGGCTTGACAGAAAAAGATGCAATGTCAAGTGGATGTTCAACTGGTCAAGGATGTTTATGGGCATTACTATCGCTTCTTTCAACACTTCCAAAGGATAGAGGTATTGTCCTCATACTTGATGAACTTTTGAGCAATGTAGAACTTCCACTACGACAAAAGATTTATGAGCAAGTTCTTCCATCCATGCTTCCTCATGCTATAGTTATAGTAGTGGACCATGGATATGATGTGAAAGAGGGTGATAAAGCACATACTATTTGCTTTGAAAAGTACATTTCTTAGCATGTGTTCCTACATGGCTATATACCCAATTTTTTTTGTTGTTTTTTGTTGTTCTTTGTTGTTTTTTGTTGTGTACTGTTCCTAAAAGAGGGATACAAGAATTGTCTCACATCATATCTATTATCATATGGAGAAGGTATAATAGTTATTTTATTGCGATTTATATTATATCTTGTAAAAAATATATCAACTATTACTTTTAATTCTATTTTTTGCTTTCCGCCTTTCCCTTCTTGCTTCCCACCTTTCCCTTCTTGCTTTCCGCCTTTCCCTTCTTGCTTCCCATTCCAGCCTTCTTACTTCCCACTTTTCTATACAGTTTCCATCTTTTAACGCCATTACTGGATTCTGAAATAATCCACTTGTTACCATCATTGCCTGTTTTAACTGTTCCTACCTTGTATAAAGTTGCACTTTCTGTTGGTGATGGACGCGACATATTATATATATTTATTTATATAATAAAAAAGAAAAAATGGGTTATTTGGGGTTAAGCCCATAGGGAGACAAAAAGTAAGGAGCGCATAGTCTTTCATTGGCTATGGGTGTATAGTCACTAACGAACGTTGATGCTTGGTTGTATTAACAACAATCGTTTCTTTCCCAACAGGGGCATGGATTACCACATTTGTACCCCATGGTGTAGTAATGGTATGAGTGCCGTCGGAGTTTTCTACTGCATTGTTGTACAACAGCATTGAAACACTAAATATGTTTTTTTTGTCAATCTATACAATCTATACAAAATTCAATTTTTTCCCAACAAGGTTTATGCTCCCTCTATGCCCCTCTTATGCCCCTCCTTTGCCCATTTGTGCATTGGCATTTTTATAATAACACCATCATTGTATGTAAGGATGACAGTGAATGGTGTCGTAGTGTGGTCTATTTCAAGAGTGAAAGGATGTGATGTATTTTCAATAGACATAGGCATTGATAACAATAATGGTCGTTTATATGATTATAATTACACTTATATTTACTCTATTCAATTTTTGTTTATATATACCTTTAATTTATATATACCTCTAATTTATATATACATCTAATTTATAAATTATGATAACAATAATATTAATATTAATAATAATAATTATACTAATAATTTTAGGATTATCAATACCTTATTTGCAAGAAGGCGACGGTGATATTGGAAATTATTTATCAGTATATTTTGTATATATAGCAAGTGCATTTTTACAAAAACGGGATTTTAAATTTACATATATTGATAAACCATTCTTAAAACATTTACCATTGTATATAAAGTTTAATCAAGATATATATGATAAATTAAAAGAAGAGAATTTTACATATATCAAATTCAATTTATTTTTAAAAGAAGGTTATTGGGAAGTACATAATAATAAAAGGGAAAAATTTTGGTTAATAATGAAACCACTTATAAATCAAGTTATAGATGATACATTAAAAAAATCTGGATTATATAAAAAAGTGCAATATCCTGTTATACATTTTAGATGTAGTGATATTCCATTTATTAAACATAAACAATACAAATTACAAAAATATACATTTTATAAAGATTCACTTGAAGAAATTAAAAGAAAAAGTGGTATTAATTATGATACAGTAATATTATTAACAAGTACTGCTCATAGATCAAATAATAAAAATAAAGAAGCATGTAAAATATATCTTAATGGTGTTAAAAATTACATTGAATCTATTGGATATAAAGTAATTATCCAAAGTAAGAGTAAAGAAGAAGATTTTGCTACATTATTCTATGCACCTGCTGTTATTTCACCTGGAAGTTCTTTTTCATTTATGAGTGGATTTTTTAATAATGGTATATTTATATCAGAAGGTCATAGGTCAATTTGTAATAATTGTGGTAAATGGCTTGTTCGCGGTTATGGTATTGAACATAAAAAAGTTAATAATTATTATGATACAACTAATGTAATTAAACTTCTTAATGAACCTTTCATATCTAATAAATATAACCAATAAATATTGAAACTTTACTCTTATTGCTCATAATCTATACATCACCAAATATACATCACCAACTATAGAACCACCAAATATACATCCATGGACTCCACCAACTATACATTCATGGACCCCGTCCTCTTATTGATACTAACATTTATATTAGGTTCTCCTTTAGAACAAGCAAGGGAAATGTGGCGTACCCATAACCAACCTTGTCAACCATCATCTCAAACGCTGGTCTACGTTGCAATTGGGTCATGCTCTTCAAGCCCTAAACCTGCACATGAACATCAGGAGTGGCCATTGTGGTTGCACAAGTTCCACACAAGTTATCCCCATCATCCCGTTCGCATAATCCTGATTGACCCTGGTTATGAAATGCATGATATGCGTATGCCTGAACATATGCGTTTTACATTGATTCGAGGAGGTCCATTTGGACGTGTTTATGCAGGAGAAGGAGATGTGCAAGTATTGGTAGTGCCTCACTCTATTGACATGGATGATGTAGAATACCTTTCCTCCTTCAACTTTATTGCATTGGCACGTGTGTGTGCTGAGAAACTCGGTAGATTCATGGTGGTTATAGATGCTTTCACTGGACATAATCCGTACATGTACCGCAAACTTGTTCCCATTGCACAATCCAACACATTCCTTCTTGGGAGTGAAGAAACTAAAGATTCAGGATGTTTTCGTGATTTTTCTCAACCAGGTACGGGACCACTCATTGTTCATGATCCACGCAATGATGGAATGTTCATGTTTCTTACTCCTGCAAACGTGGATATAGAAGTTCGCCGTAGGGTCATGCACCTCATCCCTAACCCCACCACTACCACTTTCCCACCAACCTTTGCAGAACTATCTTTGAGAAGGTGGATTGAAGGTATGTGTCGTCAATGGAGAGCAATTATTGTTGGGGAACTTTTGTTGCTGTTGCGTATGTTTGAGAAGGTTGCCAGAGACATAGAAATTGAAGATTCTATTGACAATATTGAAAGGTCCCTTGAACGCTGTAAAGAACACGGGATAGAAGCACATGGTCCCAGCGTTGTTTATGACCACATACGGAGGCTTATTACATTAATTGCACAGGAATATGCAAAAAACATGGATGAGTTTGAAGTGGAGATTGACACACTCGTTGCAACTCTTACAACTGAACCAGACATTCATAAGTATGGAGTTCACGTTAATGCATTTTTCAATACACATTTCCCACAATATCCTTTTACGTGATTTCTACCAATTTATTTTTTGTAAATTAAAAAGTATATAAGTAATACGTATATATAAAAAGTTAATTGTATGAACAGTAATTCTGAAGGTGTTGGTTGTAATTTTGAAGGTGTTGGTTGTAATTCTGAAGGTGTGGGAGGTAATATAGTTATAATTAAAGCAGGTGCATTATTTTCTATTTCATCGCGTGTTGGTGGAAATAATGATTTAACATTAGACGAATCAGTAAATATTAAATTGTATAAAAATGCAATTGTAAATATTGGTGGTAATTCCTATATCTATGGCCCTGTTACCCAAATTAATCCCAACCCCAACCCCATCCCCATTCCCAATGCCCTCATGGATAATGTAATTGTTATCGGTAAGGGAAGTAAGTATCATATCAATAATGTAAATATTGATCCAATTGGTCTTACAACTACGTTTGACATAGAACAAAAAGTATGTATGAATCCTTTTACACCAATAATCCTACCATCTGGAACAGTACTTCACACCCTTGATGGCATAATGGAGTTCACACTGACAAAAGCGGTACATTGCACATTGGAATAAATAAAAAATTATTTGTTCATCAAGTTTGTAATATAATCATTATAAATTTTTAATATTTCTTTATGTTCTTTGGCTGTATAATGAGATAATACATTTTCTTTAACAAATAAATTATCAATATCTAAATTTTTAGTTTTTAATTCTTTAATTGGATTTATAAAGGATATATTATATTTTATATATATTTCTTCTAACCATAGTGCTAAATTATATCTTTCACCTTTTTCATATGTAACTAAATGGCTAATTATCAGCATTGGTTTATTATTTACACCCTTGAAGATTTAAAATGAGACAAAAAATGTCAAAAAATAAAACTTCAAGGTTTGCCCGTTGCAGAGCGTATAAATTATGATTTTGTTAAGGCGACAACCTTAACTGATTTTTTGGCTTTCTTCTGAACGACTTTATTAACTTTCTCTTTTTTTAGTTTTTCTACTTTGATATTCTCATCCTTCTTTTCCCTACATAAATATTTTGGTCGTTCTAATCCATTAATTGCGTTTTTAGCAATTCTACATATATTAGTGGCACCATTCACATCTCTATTCCATACACCTAAACAAGTTTGACACTTGATAAGCCCATGGACTAGGATATTACCACTTTTATATGGTTTTGGATTTTCTCTGATTTGGAATTTATCACATCTTCCTGTTTCTTCTTTACATATTGAACACATACAACTGGTTCTAAATTCATCAACTAAATATAATTTATAACCATTATCTCTAAATATTCTTCTTATTCCTTTTCCTTTAACGGGTTCTTTATATTTCATATGTTGCTTTTGTTCAAAATCTCCCGCACATATAATTACATCTTCTGGTTTTCCAAATATTTTTTTGAAATTATTTATCATTTTTTGTTCATGTTTTTTTCTATTGATGTATCCATTGAGTTTGAGTTTTCTAAATATATATTTTTCATAAAATGCATATAACTTATTATTTATTTCACTTTTCTTTTGTATATAATCCTTAAAATCTTTTATTGTTAATGTTTTTCTATTAAGTTTTGATAATTCAGTTTCATATTCAATAACTGTTTTCCCATCTATTTTTTCTTTTTTGAATTCTAAAATTATTTTAGCATACTTTTTTATTTTACATTCTTTTCTTCTACTATCTTGTGTATATCTAAATTCATTTGCATCTTTACTATCATCATCAACACAATAAATTAAATCTAATTTTCCAGGGTCATATGCTATAATTTTTTTGTTTTTAATATTAGTATAATCACTTAATTCATCTATGTATTGTTCTGTATTTGAACCTACTTTAATATTTGGTATTCTTTTACCAATTAAATCATTTCTTAACATTAAAATAGAACAACTAATACCATCTGTCTCTATCATATGATGAAAAGTATATTTAGGTTTCTTAAAACATTGTCGTTCAGTTCTAAAAAAGAATTCCCATATTTTATCTTCGTATTTTTTCAAATTACCTTCTAATAAATAATATGTCTTATTACCTTGTTTTTGTGTAAAAAGTAAATGAACTAATGTTGTTGTATCAAGTTTTATAGAATGAGGGATTATATCATTTCTCATCGGAAATACATTATAAATCATTACTTTATCTTTTTCAACTTCATTCATCATTCTTATCATACACGGTAAATAGTCTTGTGGATTACATTGTAAATCATAATATAAATTATCTTTTTGATATTTATCTTTATTTGGTGTTATTGTTTTCTTTATTTCTTTTATCCAATTATGATATTTTATATCTGATTTATATTCTGATTTATATTCTGATGATATTTCTAATATATCATTCTTAATCTTTCTTAATTGTCTGCAAAATTCATTAACTAATTCTTTTTGTTTATCTTCCTCTTTGTTTTCTTCTTTTATCTTAACGATTGTTTCCTTTTTCTTCCAAACAATATTAACATATCTTTCAATATACTCAACATAATGTAATTTAATATTATTTTCATATATTGTAATTATTCCAATTGTTAAATAATCTAAAACTGTATTAAGATGTGTATAATCTAAATCAGTATCCTTAATTAATGGTTTATAATCAGAATTATAGAAAGCAGTTAATTTATCTTTTAGTTCCTTAATTTCTTTTTTTGGTGGTCTCCCTGATACACTTTCATTACATAATATTTTCATACAAGAATTAACAAATACTTTATCTATTTCAGGAAGTTTATTATTTTTTTCAAAATGATCCAATAAATAAAGTTTCATAAACATTAATGTGTTTATTACAATCTTATTACATCTAATAACAGCATCTGTAATTTTTGGTGAATTAATATCTGGATTTTTCAGAATATGTTGTAGTGGTATTTTAATACATTTGAAATAATCAGTAGCCTTGTCGGGCGGTTTAGTCTTCTTTTCTTCTATAGCGTTCATAATAATATACTATAGTTATATCTCTTTAAGTAGTTTTTATTTTCTAAAAATAAACGCAAATTTTAATAATATATTTATTTTTCAATAAATAAATATTTTTTAGTTCTAATATCTTCTTTCCCTTCTTCTTTTATTCTATAATCACAACTTAACATATTATATTTACTTTTGGTTAATTGTCTAATAATTGATAAATATGGACGTTTTGCTTTATCAGGTTCAGATGCACCAATAACAGATGTAAAACTAAAATATTTTCTAATATCTGGTATTAATTTTAATATTTTATCTTGTTTGATTTTATCATTATCAAGATTATATAAAATAATACTGTGTTCATTATCTAATTCTAAAATATTAATAATTTTATCAACTAATTCATCTTGTTCTTTTTTATATAATATACTTTTTAGTTTCATTATATAATATAACAAATAATTTTTTAAATAAATGAATTTTATTATTTAAAAAATTGATATTAATAATTAATAATAGATTAACATAGTTAATAATGGTATTCATATATATTTTAGAACTTGAAAATAAAAAATATTATGTTGGTAAAACAACTAATCCAGATTTTAGATTAGAACAACATTTTAATTCTTCTGGTTCTCAATGGACAAAAAAATATAAACCAATTAAAATATTAGAATTAAAACCAAATTGTGATGATTACGATGAAGATAAATATACAAAAATATATATGGATAAATATGGTATTAATAATGTTAGGGGTGGTTCATACGTTCAAATTAAATTAGATAAAGTAACTATTGAAAATTTAGAAAAAATGAATAGAGGAACAACAGATAAATGTTTTCTATGTGGTGAAAAAGGACATTTTGCAAAAGATTGTATTGATAATTACGAAAATGTTTGGATTTGTGAATATTGTGATAAAGAATTTACAGATGAAAATAAATGTGAATTACATGAAAATAAATGTAAATTAGAAAATTTAGATAAAATAAAAATTAAATTTATAAATATTTGTAAAAAATATGATAAAGCGAATACAAATATTATTAAAGGAACAGAAATTATTGAAGCAGTAAAAATTACTGATAAAACATTTGATTTTCAATTAACAAATATATATGGAACTTATTATTTTGATAGAATATGTCAAAAAATTAATCAATGTGACAATGATATACATATCTCATCCTATAAAAATGGTATTAATTATATTGACTTTATTGATGGATTATTATATATAATTAAAAATGATCCTGTTATTTGTGATATATGTAATCAAGAAAGTTGTTACTGTAAAAAAACTAAAACTAAACAAAAAAATAATTGCACTAGATGTGGTAGAAATGGACATTATGCGAATGATTGTTATGCTAAAATAACAATAAAAGGGGATGAAATAGAAGATTCATCAGACGAAGAAGTATTTTGTTGTAGTTATTGTGATAAAGAATTTGATACACTAAAAGGTGTTACTTGTCATGAAAATTTATATTGTAAATATAAAAATAATAAATCTACAAAATCTAATAAAAATATTACAAGTGAAAAAAATATATGTTATAGGTGTGGGCGAGATGGACATTATAGTAATGATTGTTATGCATCTAAACATATTAATGGTAAATACTTAAATTAATCTTTATAATTTTTTGGTTTCCTTTTTAATGTTGAATCTTTTTTAACATAATCTTTATATGCATCTTTATTATAAGCATTTTCAAAGTAATTCTTATAATTTTCTTTTTCCCTCGGTTCATCTTTATTTTATATTATTTATTTAAATAATATAAAATGTGATGAATACGAGTGTCGGTACACGTATTTATATACTTTTCTT